>Ga0123342_1004915_pt1 | contig 19965 bp, 14 predicted proteins | sample Turbeawhitnodule_FD_89960 | JGI IMG/M metagenome (GOLD analysis project Ga0123342, IMG submission 89960) | Root nodule microbial communities of legume samples collected from Mexico - Turtle bean Mexico white nodule | ecosystem: Host-associated > Plants > Roots > Nodule | place: Mexico: Nepantla... | reverse complement strand
CAGGTACCCCACCCGCCTGAGGAGTCATCCAGTGAGAAGAGCCGAAGGAGGAAGCAAGATACGACCGACCGAGCGACATTCGAAGACGATAGTTCTCCCAGTCCCTAACCTAGTTCGAGAACAGATATAAAATAAAGGCAAAACAAATTAAGATAAAGATAAAAGATATAAAAATAAATCCAAATAAGATAAATATAAGACGATACTAAATAAGTATGTGTTGATCATAAAAATGAAAATAAATGAAAGATGATAATTCATTTAATATTTTCTTCAATGGTACATTAAGTAGTTTATGCGAAATGAAACATAATTAATGACGAGAAGTGCACAATCCAGTAATGTTGGGACATATTCTTTATGTGGGTCTTGGTGTTTGACAATATGAACATTTTTTTTTCCGATCATGTTGTTCTTTTATGTCCATATCAGTCCTTATTTAACTTTGTTTTTTTTATAATTATGTCCTGTATTTTTTACTTCAAATTAACATAATTACATCATCAATAATAATAAAAATAAATACTAATTTATGTTTATATATTCAACTTTTATGTTGTTGTAGAGTTTAATTTTTTATTTTATTCATTTTTAAAAAAATTTAAACTAAACATTTTAAATTTATTACTTTTTTATTTTTATTTTGTAAAAACACATTTCTTTATTCATTAACTATATTTCTAACTGTTTTAAACATTAAAAATACTTATTTTTTAATGCATTCAAAATTAAAATTATCAAAAAAATAATAATTTATTATTTTTTAATTTATTTTTGAAATGGTGCTAGATAGGGAAATAAAAATAAAAGGGTGCTAGATAGGGAAATAAAAACAAAAGAGTGCTAGATAGGGAAATAAAAACAAAAGGGTGCTAGTTAAGGAAATAAAAGTGTAAATAGTGCTAGATAGGGAATTTATCCTATTCTGAATTTATAATCTGAAAGTTTTTTTTTTATATTCATAATTAGCTTCTGATTAATAAATTTATAATTTTTTTTTAAATTTGTGATTAGTTTCCGAATTATACAGTGTAGAAGTTTTTTTTATATGAGATTAGCTTCTAGATTTTGTAATTAAGATATATAATTCATAAACTATTCTTAAATTCAGAAAAAACTTCGAAATCGAAAATATTTTTAAATTATGTATGGGAGTAATACAAGAAGCATAACAAAAATGTATGGAAGGCTCTGCTTTGAAACATAGAGATAGAAATTAGAAGGTGACAATTGGAGCATGAGGGACAGACTTTTGGATTGGTGAACAGTCCCATCCCTCTTCTTTGCTATAAGAGATGACGAAGTGTTTTGGGGTCCAATTTTCCCCCTTTTCCTCTCTTTCTCTCCCGACCTCCCTATGTCTTTCCTCCACAATTTTCTTAGCTTCTCTTGCTTTTTCCCACTCTTTGCTCAATATGGCTTCGCTTAGCTCTCCCCAAACAAGGGCTGTTTCTGTTGCCCAAACACTCTGATAATGTATAACACAATTTCATTCAGAAGACATGCACATTCACATTTTCAGCAAAGAGAAATTGAAAAAATAATCATTCTTTAAATTATCTTTTTATCCTAGGCATGGAAAGAGTGTTCTCTAGCAGTCAGCATTCTTTGGGGAAATATAGAGGCAGAAGAAACTAACAAGCAAGTGAAATACATGTGTTTACCTCTGGTTCCTTGACGATTGGAGCTTTAAGCCCTGAAATAACTTCTCTTGCATCATATATCACTCTTTCTTCCGCGTTAGATGTATTTTTAACTTTTACAGTTCTGTTGCATTTTGTGGATTAGGAACTTTTTAGTAAACAATTGGAAAACACTGGTTTTTGGTATAAACAGGAGCATATAGGTTATTAATAAAACTTCAAAGAGAGATTACCTGTCCCAATGACCTTCAATTTTGTGTAGAATCTTGTGAGACAATGAATCATAGATTTTTCCTTTAATCTGTCTTCGACCTGCACCAAACCCAAAGAAAGATTGGCTCATGTAGTTTAATTCTGCCACAAGGCCTGTTTCTGGGCACCGGATAGTGAGATTGCCAACCCATTCAGTCCCGGGTATTGGAAGAATTCTGATTACTAGATTCGGAGAATTCATTTCATACGTCTCTCCATGATTGTGGAGCTTCAACTGTCGTTTGCCATGCACCTTGGTTTCTATTGAAGTACCTGAATATTTGGTTTTGTTATGCATCCATTATTAACTACAATTCAAACATCCATGCTCCAAATCATCAATTGAAGCAAAATCAAGAATGAAAAAATGTTTGATCCTGATATCAATATTTATACCATTGAACTTTGAAACCGGAGAGTGGCACCATGTCATGTCTATGTTTTCCTGGTGATCAGTGCCATAGAGGGCAGATACAGGAGGGTGGTGTGAAACCTGCAAACAGAAGCAGATGCATGTAAAAATCCTAATTCATTTATGTTTAAAAAGCAGAAAAGGGTGTGGTGATGAAAGAATTTTGAAACCAAAATGAGAATGATAAAAAAAGAGTGAGTAAGTATAGTACCTGCTCAAGTAAGAGATTGAGGTTTCCTTTGGAAACATGGTGAGTCTCACCAAGAGTGGGATTGTAGGGTGCAACACCAAACCTTAGAGGGCGTGTAGTAGAAATGGTCCATGCTACTACTAATATAAGTCTATCTAGTGGGGTCTTCCCACTGTTGAGGTTGCTTAACAAATCTGATGCTGTGCAATATATAGATTCTGCATAGCACTGTAGTTGTGACTTTGGCATGTTGAACACAGGTGGCAGCTGTGGACCAATACAGATTCAACAACCAAATCCAACGATCATTTTCTATTGCTTATGAATCATCATAAAAAATATATGTACCCAAGATAGTAAGAAGTTTCTATATATTAAATATAATTCTACTTGGTAGTAGTAAATATATGACTTATTTTCTTTTTTAGTTCTATATTTATAAATTTTACTTTTAGTGTTATTACAGTAAATTTATTAGTTCAATTTAACTTTTTATTGTTACTAGTATAATCGGAATTTATAAATAATATTTAATTTAACTTTTTATTGTTAAAATAACATTTAATTTAATCAAATATAATACTTAAATATTTTTTACTTTAAAAATAATTTTTATTTCATGATTTTTTTAATTATTTTTTTGTCTAAATTTTTTTCAGGAAAAAAGAAACTAATTTCTATATGTTTTTCAAGTAATGTAGAACCTAAACTTGCCTTGAAGCATGAGAGATCAGATCCTTGCCGAATATTCTTGAAGAGACTTAATATGCGTTGCAGAATATTTGGAGCTTCACAGTGTTCATCTGAACCTGATTCGCCCTCAAGTGTTAGTGGTTTTGAGAGCACAATTTTTGAGTCCTACGGGTATAAGACAAAAAGTTCAAATTAAAATTATGTGTGTAGATTAAATTAATAATAAAGAATAGATTATGAGAAGACAATAAAAGTGAAATATCCATAAACTTATAATAATATCTTGAAATTTTAGGATAAAAGGTATATATCTGATTATTATAAATTAAAAACCAAAAATTAGTGCCTAACTAATATGAACATATATATGGAGGATAGAGTAAAATAGGAGAAGACGTGTATGAATATGCTTCACACCAATCTTAATAATGTATTAAACATAGTATTCCCCACCCCACCCACATGCAGTACTACGTTGAACTCGTAGTTAAATGGTTCCATGATAAAGTCATCATGAACATTAATGAGCTTCTCACTTTTGGTAACCATTAATTTCTCACATTCAATCACGTATAGAACTTCTCATGTGCTTGCATGGAAACAACTCGCAATCACATCTCATAATAAACCTTACCATAGCTCATACCATTTACTTCACAAATCCAATTTTAATGAATAACCTTATACTTATCTAAATTAAGATAATTTGGAAACTTTTATTTAAAAATTTTTTTTAAGAAGTTTCTCTTTTTATAAGTACGATGGTGTTAGACTTTTCAGTTTTTTATCATCAATTTGATTTTGTACAACCTTAACTATATCATCCATGTCGAGTTATTCATAAGTTGTTAAATTTTAGGTTTATAACTTTATTTTGTATAAAGATTAGAACATTTCCTCAAATATTTTCTTTAATTTAATTTATTTTTTATCAATAAAAAATTACATCCAATCATCAACTTATTAGTAGGTGAGACCTAAAAAGAAATTGAGATTTTTTATTTTAAAATGTTAAAAAAAATTATTGAAATATATAGTTATTTTTAACTTTAAATACTACTAACAAATAATCTCATATCATCTTTGTTTGTATTAGTGAGTGTCAAACATGATGCAATATACACTACAAGAAAATCATAAAATAAAAACTAATTTTTATATACCAAAATAATTAATTGCAATAGTAACTAAATTAGAGATCATTTTATAAACTAAAAAAAAATAGTTTATAAATTAGTTTCTATTATTATTAAATAGTTTCTAATAAATAATACTTTCCCTATGTTTTTAATAAATTAACTCTCATCCCCTATGTTTTTAATAAATTAACTCTTTTTTTCATTATTTTACTTAATTAAATAAAATTTAAACAAAATTATTAAAATTTAAAATTATTTTTAGGAGATAAAAATTAAATGAAAAAGGCTGAATAATTTTAATTCTTTCCATTAAAAATATCATAAAAACATATTATGACTAAATTATAAAGTTTCTTTAAAATATTTTAAAAAATATATTAAAAAAATCGGAAATTTAAAAAATAATTTAATTTTGTGTTTATAAAGTTCTTTAATTTTTATGTTTTAAATATTTAATTTCTAATTTTTATAAATTTTTATTTAACTTTTAGTTGATATTATATTTTTAAATATAATAAAGCTGGTAAGTATCACTTTATTACAAAAAAGTATAAAAGGTATACATGTCTATTTAAAAATCAAAGAAAAATTAATATTATTTTATTAAAATATAAAAATAAATGTTTATTTTAAAATTAGTGTAAATGTTATTAAAAAAACCCTTATATTTTGGCTAAAACTTAAAACTGATAAAAGAATATGTATTTTAAAAAATAGTATCCCTAATATTTCTTATAAATGTCAAATGAGGAGAGTTTAGATAATTGTTTTTTAAAAAAGGTATTTTTTAAAAGTAAACAATGAGATTTGCGCTATTTATGAGAGTAGCAAACGTCTTGCCACCACGAATTCATCTATCCGGATATTTTGACAAAAAATCACAAACAACAAATAAAGGATAGAAAAACCTTTTTAAAACTTTAATATTAAATTTAATTTTAAATAGTTAATTAAAAAGTATCAATAATTACGTCTCCTGTGCCAATATAAGTGATTTAGATATTAACTAAAAAAATTTTAAAAAAATTTAAGTTAATAATTAAAAAAATGCATAAGTTTAATGTAAACTTTAAAAGGAGATACTCTTATAAAACAAATATGACATGTAATTATGTAAAAGTTAGGTACAATTATTTTCCTTTTTGAGATGAGAAATAAATTCTGCTATACATGAATATAGTAAAGAAAAAACAATAGACTAAAAAGGAAAGAAACATTAGACTAAAAAGGAAAGAAACATTAATTATATAAGTTACTTTTAAATACTAATAATTTATTTAATTTATTTGTAAAATAATTTATAATCTAATCAAATAGTAATTAATTATTTTAGTTTTTAAAATTACTTTTTATTTAATAATATTTTCATTAATATATATATATATATATATATATATATATATATATATATAACACATCGTCTCCAAATAATAAGGGATTATAGAATTACAGACAGAAAAAATCAAGGATAACCAACAACTAATTAACACAAACCAAGTCCTTTCATAATAGTACATATAACATGAAGTGTTTGGCTAATATTTGTCGATTCTTGAATACTGAATTTTTGTTACTTTATGTAAGTGTGCAGTTAAATATTACAAAGCAAAAACCAAAGTTAAGCCTAAAAGGATTTCTGAAAATTTTAGCAGAATGAATGCTTTTATCTGCACTAGTTGCAATTCTGTGACTTTGAAAGCTTATTACTGTCTGCAATTTAAGTTTATTTTTATACAAAGATTACGAAAAATAATAAATATATCTATTTTTTAAAACAATTTCATTCTCTTAAATTAATAATTTAAAGATGAATTAAAAATAAATTAAATTTTTAATAACATTTATAACGATTAATTCATTTGTCATAATAATCTAAATAGCGACAAACTTGTAAATATCAAATGATTTTCTATGTCATATGAAATTAAAATTGATGTATAGTTCAAGTTTTTTTTAAGATATTTGTTTTGGTATTCAGCTATTTTTTTTATTTGTCTTTACTATCCAATCTTATTATTACCACCTATTTTTTACTCCTCCACGAAACTACCATTTCACACCACTATTCACTAAGGTGAGATACAGTATTTTTTTTCAAAATGTATATGAAGGAAAATAAATAAAGATAACATAACATTTTTTTTTAAATGTAATACTTTATGTCGGTAAAATATCATTACATGAAAAAATGATTTATTAGAAATAATTTCTGTAGTGCTTGTTTCTATCTATGTGCAACTTATTTTTTTCTGAGTTCAGCAAAAGATAATGTAGAGAAACTGGTTTGCGGCATTACTAGTAAAATCATAGAAGGAACTAACAGAGTTTTGATATATTTGAACTCACAATTAAAAGACCAATATAAATGGACAATTTGTTTATCTTCATACATAATATGGTTAATCTCTTAAATTTGTGATGAGGCAGAACTATTTTTAATAAATCTTGCTCTATCCAGGTATGGCTGAAAGTCTTCCACCATAATACTGTGTTATTTCTGTTGATTTTTAAAGAACGTAAAACTTTCAAAAGTTTGGTAAGGAATAGTATGAAGATATGAAGTTAGGGAGATGCCAGAAAAAGATATATAGAAAGAGAGATTAATGAGAATATAACGTACCATTGTAATTTGAAACTTGATGGACGCAAAATTGTAGGAGCAGGTGAACGAAAATGAAAGTTGGTGTATGAATAGGGAGAAGGTATTTGTTCAGACAGAAGCTCTCTGAGTTCTTTCTGAGAGAAATTAAGAATACAGAAAGCAACCAAGGTTTATTACAATTTTATAATCACTTCATTATTTTTCTGTGAAGTTATAAAGATGGAAAAAGGAAGCGAAATATGATATTTGGAATGAGTCGATTAATTTAGAGTGGGTCCTAATATTAAAATAAGACGATAAGACTGCCACTGATCATTTAATATAAGGACAGTATTGGTTGGTTGTTGAACAGGACTTAGTTCGGTTTACCATCAATGGAGCAGTCAAATTCAATGCACTTCTTACTGACACTATTACAAGCATTAGGGTTTACTGAAAATAAAATGTCTTTTGAGAGTTACTATAGTTCATTCATATAACTACAACTATTATACCACTTAATTGATACTATTGTTCTTGTAATTTTTGGTGCCTGGAAAACCTTGAAGGAGCTCAGAAGATTCATCTCTAAATTGTTTAGAGATGTTGGACATTCTAGGAGATATACCACTCTCTCAAGTAAATAAAGAACAAGGTCTGTAGGTAAGGTTTCAGGATGCGAGAGAATTTCACAATACAAAAAGAGGTTTATGTGGTTAGTCCTTAATTTTTTTTAATTCATAATATTAGTTTCTTTGAAAAAATATTTGTATTCTTAATATTGGGGTCTTGTACAAAATCAAAAGTTTTTATGAAATTTAACATTCTTAATAAAATCATTATACTGGTTTAATAGAATGATTGGAACCCATAATTCAATGAGTAACTCTCTTTCAGAATTGATTAGTATGGGAAATAGAGGGTACGTGGAAGTTTCTTCAATCGCACATTTCAATCTTTTACATTCCTCACTCTTCATTCATTGTGAGGGAAATAGAGCGTTTCATATTCACGTGGGATGCATGTGCCCTCATCTCTACTCCTCTTCCTCTCTCCCATTTCCAACACCAATCTGATGAGAGGGACACTGTTCTTTCAATTTGTTTCCTTCTTTCTATGACAAATTGGACAGTTCATTGCAGATTTCATGGCAAGAATTCAAAAGCAATACCTGCTTCACTTATTGCTTTTCATAACAACCATGCATATTGCTTTAGCTCATGACTTTCACAATATCTAACCCCCTTCATATATATATGAGTTTTAAAACATAGATGAAAATAATGCAGCATGCCGTTGTTTGTTGGAAAAGATGGTAACAGTTTTAAAAGATATACAAATAAATTACAAGGAGATGATAGGAGCGTTTGGGACCCACTTTTCAATTGGTGAACAGTTCCATCCCTTTTCTTTGCTACAAGACACCAAAAAGTGTTTAGGAACCCAATTTTCTCCTTTTGATTCTCTTTCTCTGTGAAGCTCCCTTTGTCTTTCTTCTATACTTTTCTTTGCTTCTTTTGCCTTTTCCCAGTCTTTGCTTAAGATGGCTTCGCTCAATTTATTCCAAACTAGAACTGTTTCTGTTGGCCACACACTCTGCATAATAATGTACAACACAATCTAATAATAAAACGGGACACTTGCACATTCACATTTTAAGCAATGAAAATTGAGAAAATATATATACATGTATGTGTGTTATCATTAAGGAAAATGTACTTCCTAGAGCTAACACAAACAATATATGATATTTATTACCTCTAGATCCTTGACAACAGGAGCTTGGAGTCCTGATATAACTTCTTTTGCATCATATATCACCCTTACTTCTGCATTGTCTGTATTCTTCACTGTTACAGTACTGCAACAATGTGGGAATGATTGGATTAGGAACATATAGGTAAACAATTGACAAAAAGTGATGAAAGGTACGTAGGTTTTGATTTCTGAGGACATATAGGTAATTAGTTAATAAAACTTCAGAGTGGGATACCTACCTATCCCAATGACCTTCAATTTTACACAGAATTTTCTTAGATAATGAATCAAAAATCTTCCCTTTAATCAGTCTCCGATTTGTCCCAAACCCAAAGAAAGATTGGCTTATGTAGCTTAATTCTGCCACAAGACCTGTTTCTATGCACCGAATAGTGACATTGCCAAACCAATCATTCCCAGGGACTGGGAAAATTCTGATCAGGAGATTAGGAGAATTCATTTCATAAGTCTCTCCATGATTGTGGAGCTTCAGCTCTCGTTTGCCATGAACATGAGCTTCTACTGAAGTACCTGCATGATTGATTTTGTTATGTATAAGTCTTTCTTTAATAATTCGAATTCAAAATTCAGAAAACGTTGGAACATTAATTATGATCAACTGAAGCTAAAATTAAGGATGACAAAGATTTCCAATTATTATGAAAATGAACATATTTATTTTATAAAAGAACATATATATGTTGAAGAACTTAAATTACCAGTGAATTTTGGAACAGTAGAATTGCACCATATAATTTCTATGTTCTCCTTAGAATCGGTTGCATGGAGAGCAGACACCGGAGGGTGATGTGAAACCTGAGAACAAAGCATATTTGTATGGAGATTTGAATTAAGCGTTTTAGGGAAAAGTGAGAATGAAATAACATAGTGAGTATAGTACCTGCTCCAGTAAGACATTGAGGTTTCCTTTGGAAACATGGTGAGTCTCACCAAGAGTGGGATTGTAAGGTGCAACACCAAACCATAAGGGGCGCACTGCAGAAATGGTCCATGCTACAACAGATATGAGTCTATCCAATGGTGTTTTGCCACCGTTGAGGTTGCTTAGGATGTCTAATGCTGTGGAATATACGCACTCTGCATAGCACTGAAGCTCTGACTTGGGCATGTTGAACTCAGGTGGAAGCTGCACCAGTAATCACTTACAATAATATGAGAAATCAAAATTACTTTTTCAAACATATTATTTACAACTCTATCATTTCTTGAAAAATGTCACAAACTTTAGTACCACTCTTTCAATTTAGTCATGTAATAAAAATGTTAATTGTTATATATATATATATATATATATAATGGTGTAGGTAGCTTACCTTGAAGCAAGAGACATCGGATCCTGGGCGAACATTCTTAAAAAGACTTAGTATGCGCCGCAAAATGTTTGGAGCTTTATAGTTTGTTTCCTGATCTGATTGCCTCTCCAGTGATAATGGCCTACTGAGGACTATTTTTGTCTCCTACACCACAAAACAAAACATAATACACACTATGATTTGTGAGTGATGAGAGAAATGAATGATGAAGGTCAGAAGCTGAATGAACGTGTACTTAGTTACCATGTATGTCTGCAACAACTTCACTTGCTGAACTCAGAAGCTAGCTAAGGTGAAGCTGAATATATATTTTGTTGTACAAGTGGTAGCTGCTTTTATTTATATCATACCTACACTGTAAAACCTAATTTGCCCTCTACATAACACAGTACATGTGTGTGTAATAACTACACTTCAATGCATAAACAGTTACTATAAATTTTAGGTTACAGTAATTTAAAGATAATTTCTAGCGGTGTGGCCAGGAAGTAGATACATTGAAAAGGTACTATTTGTTTCCATTAAAAAAAATTGTTGAGAAATAGGATGAATATGTATAATTGATTTCGATGATCTTGAAGAAAAATAAATGAAACTGTAATGTTTCAATCGGTGTTCACATGTTGCTGCATCATGGATCGACAACGCGAGCACGTTTAACATGTCTCACTCAAGCTTTGTGACAATAAATACTGCGTTCCAGACCCAACGTTTTGTTTCTGCCTCGTGTATCGTTTTGGTCCTTCCTTTTTTTTTGGTTTTTACTATTTTAATTGTGAAATATCAATCTATTCATAAACGAGATATTTCATATTTATAAAAAAATATTAATATGACATTCTACTGGATATTTATCTAAATACATCTCAATTATCACTCTATTTTTTTCAAAAAATATAATAAATAAGAAATTCGATGATATGAATTCGATAATTTACATATAGGAGACACATACTTCCACCTTAAAACTTTAAAGTGATAAATTTGTTAATTTTTGTGCTTTTTCTTTATATATTATTCATGTTACACATCTCTCTTTATTGTTAAATGTTTAATTTCATATTTGAATTTTTTACAATCTCTTTCGAAATCTCTTTCGAGTATAAATGTGTTCACACATTGCAAACTTTCTTCCCTATTTGAAAGTGGCCCAGGTTGAAAAACACTCCATATGTAAACAATCTTGGCAACTTCTCCCTGCACCATATCAATTTCAACATACACCCAATCTTCTATTTAAAATATAAAAATATTCCCTCAAAATGATAAAAATAATCTTAAATAAAAAAAAATATAGATAAAAATTACTTCCGGAATCTTTTATTTGGAAATATTTTGGATTTCAATTTCTTGAACATATTTTTGAATTTCAAAACTTTTTATCCAAAAATGCATTTTCAATTTTGTGTTCCAAATTTTTTTTTGTCCGAAATGCATTTTTTTTAATTTTGAATTATATTTATTATTTTGGATTTTTAAATTCGAAATAAGGATAATTTTGAAATTTTTTAAAAAATAATAGAATGCAAGTTAGAATTGATATCGCACAAAAAGAAATTGCAATCTAAATTATCTTCAATTGTGTTTTATTGTTTGTTATTCTTGCTAATTCAACCACTATTATAAACTTTTTTAATATTAAATATTAAATTTTCATATTAACTATAAATAAGATCAATTCATAATATATAAATAAGTACAAATCTCACGTTAATTTTATAAGATTAAATTAAATTTAAAATTTAATTAAAATTAGTATAAAAATTATTTAGAGTTTATTTTAATCAGAACTTGTTAAGCTTATTATTTCATCAATTATTAAACCACTCATAAATATCTAATTTCACACATAAATTAAAATCTCAGCGTAAAAAACGTAAAGGATTGTATTAAAGATTTCATAGAGATAAAAATAATTAATATATAAGTAATTTTTGTAAGATGAATTTAGATTTAAAAGTCCAACTTTTAATATAAAAATAACTAATAATACAAAAAGTATTGAAATTTAAAAGGAAAACGACTAATAAGAATAAATAAACTAAGGAGCAATGATTGGGGCTGGAGGGACCCATTTATGAATGGGTAAGCAGACCCATTCCCACGTGTCTTTGCTGTAGGACACCCTAAAATTCTTAGGAACCCAGCTTTCTCCTTTCATACCTCTTTCTCTAACCATCTTCTTCTCTCTTTCCTCCACACCTTCCTTTTCTTCACTCGCTTTCTCCCATTCATTCCTCATTATGGCTTCACTCAACTCACCCCAAACAACAGCTGATTCACTTCTCCACACACTCTGCATGTAACAATTACAACAACAACAAAACCTTTTAATTGTCAAATTATCTAACACAAGTAAAAATAAAATTACTAACTCCATTGATACCAATAATTCATGCTGTCAGTTGTCGGTTTTTTCTGTAAGTAACTAGATGATAAACATGTGCTTAATTGAAATAAAACAATTAGGCTCAAATCAAAGTCTTTATATAATGACAGAGATTACGAATGTACATCTGTATCTGCTTGGGTGGTGGCTATGCAGAAGTTTTTCTACGGTACATGTTTGGAAAGGGACGTGTACGCGGAATTACGGAGTTTCCAACCTAACTATGTCAACACGTCGTTACAATTAAATGCTTGATGCAATATGTTAAGAACATTATACTTGATTATTGATTGCTGTACGACTCACTAAAACTGAAGCACATACCCTATTTATTTGTTTAGGATGCGTCGCTATCATTTAAGTTTCTTTTTCATTGTCATATATATGAAAAAAAGAACAACAAGAAACTCTAGTTAGAAATCAAATATCATAAGAGATTACGATATTTCATAACTTGAACTCTTGTTAGAAATCAAATATCAATAAGAGATTAGGATATTTCTTGTTAGAAATCAAATATCAATAAGAGATTAGGATATTTTATAGTTTATAAGTGGATGTAAACTTAATCTCTAAATCCTAAATCTTATATTATAAGTTGGTTTTATGAAATTAAATTAAACTTAAAATATAATTCTTAATAACTCTTTTTTTAACTTTTAAAGGATTCAAACGGATGAGAACATACAAAATAATATTCTTTGATTATAAAATGAACCAACTATTAAAATTTTTAAATCAAATTACAACACTAATTACGTTTAATAAAACTACTTTATTAAATATAATTTTTTGCATGTATTAAATTTTGACAATCTAATAATTTAAGTTAAAAGTTTTTATCGAATGAGTAAGTCTGCAGGTTTTTATAAATTTTTAAATCATTTGATAGTAATCAAATAAAATTACCCTACTATAAAAATGTTTGATATCCAATTTTGGTTGAGATAATAAAAAAATGACTGGATTATTTAAATTTAAAACACACTAAAAGTTATCCACTTGGTTATCTCTTTAATATAATTTTATTGTGTTTATAATTTAATGAAAAGGACAATTTTTTTCTTCACTATTACAGGGGATGATTTGTCTAAAGAACATTCTTGTAGTTCCTAATCAGAAAAGGCTTTTGCAGGCCATGCCAGGAAGATTGGTTGATAAATATCAGGGATATATAAATATAACTAATTAAATATCACAAGCAAATGGAGACAGAGCAGAAGTTAATTACCTCTGCATCCTTAACCATAGGTGTTTTGAGCCCCGAAATGACTTCTTTTGCATCATATATCACTCTGACTTCTCCACTGTTTGAATCCTTCACTTGAACTGTCCTGCATAATTTAATTTCATAAGAAATGTGTCACTATAATCATCATGTGTAGCATAATATTCTTGAAAAATCAAGTCATGTGAAAGTCATTAGAGAAATTATATAAAAGAATTCTATGAAATGAATAAATTTTAAATTATAGAGATGGAAGAAGAATAAACTAATGTTGGAGTTGGAGAGAGTATACACGTACTTATCCCAATGACCATCAACTTCGTATAGAACTTTGAATAATGATGAGTCAAGGATCTTCCCTTTGATCAAGTTACGATTTCCCCCAAATCCAAAAAGCGAGTGGCTTGATGTGTATGATATTTCAGCAACAAGACCTGTCTCAGGGCACCGTATATTAACATTGCCAATCCAGTCCATCCGAGGAACTGGAAGAATTCTAATTGAAAGGTGAGGACAATTCATTTCATATGTTTCCCCATGATTTAGGAGCTTCAGCAGCCGTTTACCATGCACTTCAGCATCAATGGATGTGCCTGCATATTTAGTTTGAAATTCTCTCATGAATTTACAGAACATGACTGCTGAATAAGGGGCTAGCATTTACAACTTGATATTTGACTTGAGACAGGTTAATTAAAATACTTGTTCAAGATCATTGTGAACCAACATAAGCAATGTTTTGCATGGATTCAACCATGGCATAAGTCAGAGGAACATGTAAAGATTCCACACCCAATTTGACCATCTAGAGGAAGACTGCAAAATTGTACTAGTGACATCTTAATGAAATGCAGCACTTGAAAGAATGCATTCAGTTTTCACTTTGATATCTCATTTGTAGAAGGCAGGTAAATGCCATAATGCAAAAGAATAGAAGTCTTAGTGACACTCTTTAATTTCCTCACTAATTAAAATTCATTAGAAATTACAGAATGATGAGTGTGACTCAACAAATAAGATGTAAAATTCTCACAAATTTATGATTTCTAACAAATTTCAGCTAGTGATGGTAGAGTTTAAAAAATGTGTTAAGAGTCTACTGCGAACATATGTTCCTTTCTTAAATCTTTCTAATATCTCGTAATTGCTCTATGAGTGGCGAGCCACAGAAATTTGCTGCATGCCGAAAACTGAAAGCTACTACAAGTCTACAACCATTCTGTAAGTTCATTGTCGAGACAGATTTTAATTATTGGCTAATTAATTAGGAATTGGAAAAGAATTGTATAGCAATGGTACATTTCAGTTTCTAAATTATGAGTTAGTGTGGATTTGAGTTACTAATTGTCCTAGAAAAAGGTGAAAGATACCACGAAATTTTGGAACAGGTTGTTGCCACCATATCATTTCAATGTTTTCCTTCTCATCTGTTGCATGGAGGGCAGACACAGGAGGGTTGACAGAAACCTGCAGACACAAGAAGGTGATAATGTTATTATATCTATCACGTTCAATGAAGAGAGAGTCTAAATTTGAGCACAAATTGAGAAGCAATAATACCTGCTCCAGTAGGACATTGAGATTGCCCTTAGAAACATGGTGCGTCTCTCCAAGAGTAGGAGTATAAGGAGCCACACCAAAAGATGAAGGGCGTGTGGTAGATATGCTCCATGCTACCACAGATGTGAACCTGTCCAGTGGACTCTGCTCACTGTTGCATTTGCTCAGCAAGTTGGAAGATGTGCAGTACACTGATTCACCATAGCATTGGAGCTGAGATTTTGGGAAATTAAACACAGGCGGCAGCTGCACACAACACAAAATACTTAATCTGTGATCATTCATAACTAATGCCTATTAAACAGTCACCATTAAGTCAATCCACCCTCTTTGTTCATGTTTAATTTTTGGTAAAAATATCTACTCATCACCTTTGATCAATTCTCCTTTTGAATCAGATTAACTTTACTCAAAAGTTGAGTCCACTCGAAATCATTAAAGTTATCCTCTATACATGTATGATTGTACTTGTATACATTTAAGCATTAAAATTGTATTCACAAATATAATTTTGTCAGTCTTTGGTTTTGCTGAAAATTATAGGCAAATGTAGTTGTTGATATAATCTAAGTTTTAAGAAATGTATCTAAATATTCATCGAATAGAATATGTTAGAGCATTGAAGCAGTGTATGTAAATTTGGTAGGTCTAGATGAAGTTGAAAGTTAGTGTAAGAGAGAACTTGCCTGGAAGTTTGTGAGATCTGATCCTGGCCGCACGTTCTTGAGTAAACCTAACAAGCGACGCAGGAGATTGGGGGCTCTATAAAACGGTTCTGCATCAGATTCGCCTTCTAATGAGAAGGGTTTGGTCAAAACAATTTTTTTAGCTTCCTTCCCCATGGCTACCTCCATCTCCACCTAACCACAATCAAACACATTCTTAATACCCTTAAACATTTACCATTCTCTGTGTATAAATTAATTAAAATAGGAGCAAATAGCAATGACCTTTATAAAATATTAACTTCGATTTTAAATTATTTTTAAAAACTGATATATAGAAGAGAGTTTCTTGTAGCCTTCATTTTTTGACTCTTTACTTTTATTATTTTAAAAAATCTATAATTTTAGTTCAATTCTTAATTTTGTATATGCTTAATTTTTTATATATTTTAATTAACTTCTTTACAGAATATTAAATAAATAACTTGTTCTTTCTCCTTTTTAACTCCTTATGGCAATTAAAAAACAGTGACTAGAATTGGTATCAATAATATTCTAGAGTATCGTGTAGTGGGAGAACGAATATCAACCTTCCTTTTTTAAGTTTCTCGTTTCGCTTTCACGTGCTATAAGGTTTTAAGGTGGTGACATGACAACCAACGCATATAATATTATAATAGCATTATATTGCGTGATTAACCAAATGTCTACAAACAATGTAGCGTGCATTCATATGAGTACCACCAATTTGGAACAGTAAAACCACCCTTTGGAGGTGCCAGAAAACAGCATAGGAAAACAACCTTATAAAGAATCGAAACTTAATTGAATCTAAAACAGTGGATGCTGTTATTGCAATTAGTATGATATGGATGGGGTGCACACAATACAAGCATGCTCAATCACAGATGGAAATAGTTGAGAAACACAGGACATACCTTGTTGGACTGTGATTGAGGTTATGAAGAAGATGAAGAAGAAGCAGGGTTTGGCAGTGAGAAAAACTATGTATGAACTCAACTTATGGGGAGTTTAAGGATTTGATTGAACAGGGAAACAAAGTTTGTTGTTTGGGCCACTCAAAATGAGCATGCCTGAGTGTATATTAATGGGTTGGGTTTTCCCATTAAATTTTAGCCATTTTAGAAAACCTAATAGTAATCGGTGGCATTTGGGTGCTTGCAAAGATTAAGAACTTAGTTAGTTGGGAGACAGCTTGAACAAATAAATATTCTCTCTGACTATCACAACAGTTTCAATCAAATTATATATGTACTAATTATGTATTAATTATCCTAAATCACACGGTTTTTAAATAATTATCACATGTAACTAAATATTATTATTCTTATTATTATTTTCACGAATTCAAATTTTAAATTCATGTTACATAGAAATTATTATTAAAACCTGGATAGTCTAAACTATCTAATTCTTATTAAATTGACAATCATACCCATTATATGAAATTTATTAAAAAATATAAAAATTTATTAATTGCACTTCATACTTTATAAGTCAACAGTAAATTTTAATCCATAAAAAATGTTAAAACACTTCGTTAGTACTCCTCTTTAATTAAGAATAATTAGAAATTCCATATTATCTTCCTTATCCTCCAATATACCCTTCTACATCCTTTTAAGAAAGTATTAAATACAAAAATTAATACATCTTAAAATATAAAGCACATTTAATATTTACTGTAAAAGAAGTAGGATAATTATTAAGATAATATCGGAGAATTAATTATTCTCGTAATTAAATGCCTGTTCAGAAAACTTTTCACCTAAAACTTGTCATTAACACGAAATTTATTTATTTATACATGTTTTAAATAGAATAATTTAATTAGTTTTCCAGATATTCCTTAAACTGTTAAACATAAATACATTTGCTTTGGAGATTTGGAGTTGCAATTGTGTCATTGATTATGCAACTCAGAAGTCTATCATTAAAAACATGTCTTAAGATTCTAGGATTTAACCACCTTAAATTGTTATTTTCAGCAAGCCAGTTGACTCCAAAAGATTCCCGTACGTCACATACACACCTAGAAGCAGCAAGTGTGTTGGACCACTGGTAGGCTTACTAGTAATGTATCATGGAAGAAAGCAAATGAAAGGACAAAACCTACCCAGTTTGAACATTCTTGGTGGAACATATTAATACTAAAAAGACAAATGCAAGAAGTCAATAATCATGTCTTTTAACCAAGTCTAACAATTATATTTTGGACCACAACACGACAACCCAGTTGCCAGTATTCAAACTATGAGTGCTGATATAAGAGCCAAGGAATTGAACTTGCCAACAGCTTTGGTAAAATTTATGCTGTGCCATTGATACTTTATGTTATACTACTAATTATTTCATGTATTACACATGCAGTAAGCAAGATACTTTGGGGAATGGGGCAGATACAAGGAAAAAACTTATGATGAAGCATTACAACAAATAACTAGACCATATAAGCAAAACTTTATATGTGGAAGAAACTAAGAGTGACCCCTTACACCTGCTTACCTTTACATTACATTACACCTATTCATGATTTAATATTATATATATAGACGAATAAATGTAGCGCCATACCTTATTCCCCACAAGTTACAAAGAATGTTACAAGCAACACTGCTTTGCTTTCATTTGCTGACCAAACTAAGCTATGACATCTATCTTCGGTATCCATTGGCCAGAACAGGGATCCTCACCTTGTGCCCTCTGCTCCCTTTCATCAAAACCTCTCCAAAACTATAGGTTCCTGTCACTGACCGAACTGTCAGTGTCACGGAAAACTGTCGTGATGCACCTGCTTTGATAGTCATTGCCGGAGGGTTGACTTCAATGGCAACAGCCGGCTCCATTCTGGCTGTGATCACATAGGTTTCTTCTTCAGCAACATTTGTGACCGTGCGTGTGACAACTTGAGTTCTCACAAGATGGGAAATTGTGATAGAAGGGGTGTTTAAATTTGATGGCTTGCCCATGGCGGTGTTACATGGTGTGTGAGTGTAGTTCCTTATCTCATGAACGTCAATGCCCGGTGTTGTGCACAAGAAGCCTAGATAATCCTTGTATCCTGCAAAATTGATTAGTAAATTTCTTAGATATAATTGAAATACACTGAGTAAAAGTTGTTAACACTGTTATCCAATCATAGAGTGCTATTTAATTGAAAATTGAGTTCTGTAATAATGACTTTTTTTTGCTGTATTGTAATAATGACTTTAAAAATCATATTTAAGGTGATTTTACATATCATAACTACTATCATTATGCTTCGGTTTTACCCCTTGTTTTAATACTAAAATTTATTTCAGGCTCCCAATGTTTGAGTAAATAGAAAACAACTGCAGAAAGTCCCTGTCTTGGTTAAAGAAATTTAACAATCGATTTTAATTACATTTCTATCAATGTTATTTTTTTTTCAGTTTCATCGAGATTCATCAGTTGCATTTCTTGTTATCATAGTTAATCAACCATTTTTTCATTTTATAGAGATTCTTTCAAGTGAACTTCTCGTAAACAACTGAACCAGCCAAAAAATGGGTTCAAGATCATGAGTTTAACACGATTAATCAAATACTTGTATACAAGTTAATTGGGAGTTTAAACTTGGTAAGACAAAGAAATAGTTATACTAGGGAAGAAGAAATCATACCTGCATCAAAGATGAGTCCAGGGTCCAAGGCAGCTGTTGGATCAACATGTCCACTCCCATAGTCAAAAGGAGTAGCTTTGACCAGCTTCATAGCTTCTGATTCAGATGTTTGCTGTGCTAGAAGATGATTCCCTGCTCTGTCTAGAGTTGTTGATGTTGTCATCAAGGCTGATTTAATGGCAGCAGGGCTCCAATGAGGATGCTTCTGCTTTATAAGAGCAGCTATTCCAGCTATATGTGGTGCAGACATGCTGGTTCCAGATATCATGGCAAACCCCTCACCTGCACAAGAAACAAAAATTGCTATGAATTATATAATAATATATAATATATCACCAAGTTTTTCTTCTAGCTTTCTATTATATATTTCATCCCACTTTTTCTTTCTTATCTTTTTCTTCACTCATTATATTTCTCATTCTTCTTCAATACTAATTTCACACCCATTTATTAAACT
>Ga0123342_1004914_pt1 | contig 19968 bp, 14 predicted proteins | sample Turbeawhitnodule_FD_89960 | JGI IMG/M metagenome (GOLD analysis project Ga0123342, IMG submission 89960) | Root nodule microbial communities of legume samples collected from Mexico - Turtle bean Mexico white nodule | ecosystem: Host-associated > Plants > Roots > Nodule | place: Mexico: Nepantla... | reverse complement strand
TGTATTGCATAGAAGAAACCAGGGTTCTCAGCTTGCATTTTCTTAAAGTACTCCAGCAGGTTGTGAGCATCCCTCCCTAATGTCCTCTTTTGAATAGTTGGCCTAACAGCATAATTCATCATTGACGGACTTTTAACAAGGTGAGCTGTTTCAGAAATAGTAGCAACTGCAGGAATATTTCTAATCCCGTGGATATTCTTAGTGGGAATACAATTCTTATCCATAGATACATACATCACACCACTTGGAACAAGCCCCACTCCTTGGTAAGTTTCAGGCATGGTTCTTCCCACACTAGAAAAGTGTCTGCGCGGCCTAATACTATGCACCTTACTAAGGCTTGCCATGGAATGACTATGCTCCTTCACAAATTGTGTAACAACCCACTTATTTTGACCCTTCTTCTCGATCCTAATCATTGCAGTGCAACTTTCAGCAAGTTTTCTTTTCAAATCCTCCCTGCCACAGACAAATTCCCAGTACATATTTTCCCCATCGGCTTTGGAACGACCATGTGAGCCAGCTTTGCAGCTGAAACCCACTCGTCTGGCATACTCATTGTAGAAAGTCTTTGCAGCATCTTCAGAATCAAACTCCCTACCCACATACGGCTCAGAAACCCCAACCTCAACATGAGAACCAGAGTTGTTTTCAGCATTATTAACTCCACCTTCAATATGTTCAACATTCCCATCATCTGCCATAGCTTGATGGTCACTTCCTTCTCCCATGTTTATCACTTGTATGAAGCAAAAGTTGCATGCTTTAATCCTATCAAATAGAAAGGCGTTGTCTTAAATTACCTATGCAGCAAGTAAATCCAAAATTAAAAAATGCAGCGTTTTATCTCAAATATTCTCATTAATAGAATGTTGCAAAACAAAGAAAAGAACCATAGAAAGGAGAAGAAAAAAAAGTGAACTTCTTCAGATTAAAAGAAAATTTTCATTTACCAAATTAACGTCATATGAAGTGACACGAATAAAAACTCAGTCCTATCACAAAGTGTCCGTTAATAAATCAAAACCAGACATCATCAGATATTTGGTATAGCCAAAAATGGAACAAAGGTTCAATGTCAAATAGGTTTGAGCTAAACATCATAACTACAATACACAATTTTAACATTCAATTAATTATCACAATTAGTTATCACAAATAGGTCAAAATGCATACCTAGAGATGAAGTAATCAATAGAAGTCGCAAAACTTTCAGTGAAATTCACAAAAATAAAAATAAAAAATCAATAAAAATAGTAACTATTACATAATTCATTGTAAAAATTAAACGAGAGATAAGAAGTCCGAGCTTACAGCAATAAATACCGAGTATGGCGCTAATAAGAACCGTAAATAATTTCAGTGCTCCATATCGGGGTTGAAGAATCGCAGAAACGCACGAATGTCGAGAAAACGAAACGGGTGCGTTTTGAAAAGTGCTAGGGTTTGTGGTCGAGCAGCTCCGGGCGGTTGCAGAGACGGAGGAGGAAGGAGCGTGACAGTGGGTGGATGTAGTGTTGCATATGTTAGATATGAGTGCACACGTCATATTAACCGTTGATATAAATCTAACGGTTATCATTCAATCCATTTAAAATTGGAACTTCGATTATTTTTCTGCCTTTTGTGGTGAGATTTCTTGAGTGCACTGTGCACCATCCATCATCCATCTATCGCTCTGGCTCCACGTAACATTTCCACCGTCCGTTCTTTTTATGATTGTATTATTTTACAAGGCTTAATTATAATTTTCCATTCTATATTTTTCAAAATTCACAATTTCCTCCTTCTAAAACTTTTAGCTGTTTATTTTTAATTTTCAATAATTTTATATCCTGAAATATTTTTAACATAATCTTGATTCTTTAATTTTTAATTATTCATAATTTATTACATTTCCAATTCAACTATTCGTCAAAATTTATTATTAGGACATAATAAAATAAAGAAAAACGTGTAATACTCATTATTTTCTTTCAGAATTGTAAAGGTTTTCCATATCTTTTTGAAAATTGAAAATTAAACACAATGGGGTTAAAAAATGAGAAAATAAGAAACAAAATTATGAATTTTACAAAATAGAGAGAACCAAACTACAATTAAACATTCCTTTTAATATACTTTAGTAAAATTATTTATCCATAGTATGCTGTCATCTAATAGCATATACATAAGTTTGTTCATTTTAATTATAACCTTCCTATTAATTAAATTTCTAAATAGTTAATCATATTGCATGTTTTATAAATTATATGCATATATCTGATTATTCTTTTTAATAACCTTTCAAATTCAAATAAAGATAAAAAAAAATAAGGTATATCTAAATATACATGTATTATTACGTTTTTAAAATACAATCGTTTTTATAGTGGCCACAAAAGATTCTCATTCTCTTATTTCAATTTAATTATATTTATTTTCTTTATGTATTTTACAGCTAAATATAATCAATTTATGCGTTAAACAAGTTTTTAATATTTATAGAATTGAAAAATATTAAAATTGACACCTCCACGATAATTTCAGTATTTTTCATACTCAACATTTAATAAATACGTGAATTTGACTTTGATGATATAACTTTACTTTAAATTGAACGTAATTTTTTAGATACATTAACGACAAAATTAGCACGTAAATCATATAATTATAAACCGTCCCTATCAAAATTACTAAAACATACCAAAACCTTATTTAATTCTTAACTCTTTATATACAAATTTGTCACGTATTACAAAATTTTCATTTTATATTTATATACATTAACATATCAAAACAAAAAGGACACTATTGTTTCACGTGTTGAATTATACTATTGAAGTAAGTTAATATATAAGCTTTGTGTTTTTTAATGATTTGGTGAAATGAACATGATCATGAGTTTAATATGATTTTAGAGAATAAATTTAAAACTTAACCTTATAATAGGATGAATGTTGATATATGTTTCCATGGAAGAGTGTGATAAAGAGAGAAAGTGCAGAAAGAATGAATGAAAAGAAAGGATTCAAAGAGAAATAACATCAGAGAAAGGTAGTTCAGTGGGATCAGGGTGGTTGGGCATAACAGTTTTGGAGAGTCTCAAGAGACTTCTCATAGGTAGAATAGCTTTAGGGTTAACATCATGCATGCTCCTTGAAAACAAGGATCTGCATGCTTCATTGGCCTTGTTACAGAGCTCAACATCTTTGTTGTTATTGGGACCCAACAGACAGTGTCCCAGAATCCTCATAACAGGTTGCAACAGTTCCCAAGACAGAGGAACTCGACCTTCGACCCTGTTCTTCTTTTCAACCACCCCTTCTTCTTCTTCCTTCGCTCCGCCGTCTTCCAACTTCTTACACATCTCACCCTCTTCAAAATTCTTATACATCTCACCGTCTTGCCCTGCCCACACCTTGCAAAACTCGCAAAAATCGATCTTTGAGGACACCGGCATGTGCCCGATCTTCGCGTAGAAGAGTTCCAGCGCCACGCCCACAATGCGGGCACGGCGCGTGGACCGCACGGTGCCGTGGGGCTCCAGCGCGGGGGAGACCACGGCGATTTCGGGGTCGGTGGCGGCGGAGTTGGCGGGGCCTTTGCCGGGGGTTTTCGCGGTGGCCTCGTGGTACACGCTGGGTTGTGAGAGGTCGGGGATCGTTATGGACACGGGCTTCCCGGCGCGTGAGGTTGTTTCGTACGCGTAGAGGGCCAGGAGAACGGCTTCGAAGCCGGCTTGGGGTTTCCGGTCGGCGACGCGTGAGAGGTAGACGCCGGCGATGACGGGGAGGAAGCGGAGAACAAGGAGCTGGAGGTCCACGACGCCTGACTGGAACGTGTCGTAGAGCCAACGGCAGAGGTTGTTGTCGCCGGCGCCGGAGTTGGGCTGGCGGAGGAGGGCGGAGATTTTGGAGTAGAGGTCGGGGCTGGTGAGGAGAGAGGCAGGGGTGAGCTTGGAGAGAGAGGGGACGATGGAGGAGAGCGAGTCCACGGCGGTTTGCATTTTCAACGGGGAGTCCGTTGCGGTGGCGGAAGCTTTGGGTTTGGCGGAGGGAGTGGTGGCTTCGTCGCCGGACATTGTTTGTGGTGTGATGGAGAGAGGATTACGTAGTTATTGTGATTAGCGATGAGTTCTTCTGTGAGAGATAGAAAAACTCAACGGTTGGAGCCAAAATAGGATCTTATATTTCGCTATAAAACAAGTGAGTGACATTTTTTATTTTTTTTAATTAGTAAAAAAATATATAAATCAGAAACAAAATCAACTTCATTGTAATAATTTATTCAGTTATGATAAAGAAAAAAATTATAAATATTTTTTTTTATATGATACGATGTACCAAAATTGAGATCTGAGATGGGAAAGTTTTTCATTCTTCCGTTTATGCGTTATTCGCGGGTAGTGAATCATTATTATAATTTACTTATTATTATTATTATTATGCATGAATATTATTATGTTGTTTAATTTGAATATAAAACGTGATACAAACAGTGTGCACTTAAGATTAATAACGTTATACAGTTGTGAAAAAACGTTCATGGATACAAAAATAAGTCAAAGATACGAATTAATTAAAAAATTGTTGTTATTGGTAAATAGTTGGCACATGCACGATGGTATAATATAAATTGTAATCAATATATTATGCATAATTCAATTATTCAACACGTTTTTTTAAAGTATAGTTAAAACTTTATAAACGAAAATAAGAGAGAAGGGAAAAGAAGAAGGAAAGAACATATAAGCTTGATAAAAACTAAGTTGTGGGCTTTGACTTTGATTTTTGTGAGTGATATGGTTTTTATGCTTACTTTGTTAGCAACTTTGTATATTTTAACTTGTTCTTACTTTGTTACCAACATCTAAAAGTAAAATTTGATAATTTGTGAATAATGTTTAAAAGTACAATTGGATATTGTGGTATAATTGATAGATATTATTACTAGTAATGTTTATATTTTAATATGATTTAGCTATTTTTAATATATACATGCAATAATTGTTTTTTACTTGTAAATTGTATATAAGATACTTGATACGTAAATTTATCATTTTAACTATATGATGTTGTTTTAAATTATCGTATTAGCAAAAATCAGTTTATATATTTAGTAAAAATATTTTTTATTAAAATTATGTCCTTCACGAGCATAAAGACTAGTATGAATATATTTTAAATTATATGGGTGGGGTGTAGGTACGAGTGTGTGTGGATTCATGGGTGTGTGTAAAAAATAATTAATGACATAATAAGTGGGTAGAACCTAAGAAAATAATAAGGAGGATAAAACTTACACAACCCGAAGAAATTCAAATGCAACTTCTGAGTTTTCTATTTAAGAACTTGTAAAAATTTCCTTGTTAGAAAACCTAAAATAAAATTATGCTTTCCTTTGATAAATTTCAAAATCAAAACATGATTTCAAAATATCTGTTTATAGACAATAGTTTTTACTATAATTATCTTATTGGTTCTAATATATAGTTTTTTTTTAAAATAATTTTGTTTTTATGTTTTTTAAAAAGTATCTAAATTGATTCTTTTGGTTAAATTCCACATTACAGCGTCAAGTGTTATTTATGTGGCGGAGAGAAGTGATATTAGGTGTTGTGTAGTGGCAATTGGAGTGAATTGACATATTAGTGAAAAATCAATTGGAGGATTAGGGATTTTTGAATTGGGGGATTAGGGTTTTTTGAATTGCAATGAGTAAATGGGCAATTGAGATTAGGAATTTTTAATTGCAATGGTGTAGTTGCACAGTGCTCAACACAAATTGTCTTTGCAATCTCATGGCCCTCAAATGTAAGAAGTGCAATCTCATTGTCCTGCCGCTAAACCCTAAATCCCCTTAATTCCCTAACTCTCTGCGCTACTACGCCCTCTGCCTCGCCATCCACGCTCACTCTGGGAACGCACCCTGATCTCTTCTTCAAATTCACCTCCAAAGCCCAAAGCGTCAATAATAAATGGACTTCATATCAACATCATATTGTTTGACAAGCCAGAAGACAGAACGGTGAGAAATTAAAACTACACCTGTGATTTCACTTATGGGTTTGGGTTTAGAGTTTGTGCAGAGGAGAAATAATATTCAAAAATTAAAATATAAATATAATTAATAATTAATTATAAATGTACATAATACCTGGAATCCATCTACGCACAATTGTGCCATATAGTGTGTCACATAATCATCACTTAACGTCGTCTATATCAATTTAACATAAGGGATCAACCATAATTCTGAGCTTCATGTTATTCAGCCCAAGAGACATGTCAGATTCAGGACATCCCAATTAATTGAAATGACGGTTTCTCATTTGAAATTTGTACAATAAATTTTTTAATAAAATCACACATCGCCATATACTATACTTTCTATTTCTTTTAGAGATTTATTTAAAAGATTTGCAATATAACTAGGAATACGTCTCAAATAACATGCATGAGTTACTAGACATGTTAGATTTTTTTAACAAAACTTATGATTTAATAGATTTTTTTTAAAAAGCACAATAGTAAATTGAATATAAACTCTAAATGTAGGGATAAAAAGGTATTTATACTTATTTTTTTTTATATCTTTTTTCAAAATTTGTTTTGCTGCTTTACAATTAATTCGAAATGAAATAGTTTATTTATTAATTCATGTTGGAATTTAGTTATGCATTTTTTTTACAGTACAATACTTACTTTGTGATCGTTTCATACTCCTCAATGGTATTTAATTATGTGTTCTTTCTGATGTTCTATCCTTTGTTTTAGAATTCCTCCATATCTTATTTTAGATGCATGAGACTCTAGTATCTAGAGGCTTCAGGATTATGAATTCTAAGGTCTCATGTCCAAAAAACCTTATATTTTGTGAGTGATATATTCATCTTTTTATTAGCTGATACTACTCTACCCTTTTGTGTTTATAATAGTTTTTAATGTTTTTAAGTGTTTTATATGTTTTTCTAAGGATTCTGGAAATTTTAGAATGTTGCCCAGATATACTACAGTAAAATTTGAATATGGGGATAAGATATTATTCATTATATTTTGAAATTCAGAGGGAGCATTTCTTAATCCCATTCACATTACATTCCATTCATAATGGCCAAAGGGAACCACAAAGGAAGTATTATATTTATCCTCTTCTTTTATCTTTATCTTATAATATCTTGATTTCATATCAAATTTAGAGAAAATGCATTGTATAATTTATTATTTAAATCTTGCTCGTGGTAGATGATACATAATCCATTTAAGAACATTATTCAAGGTTTTATAATTAATTACCATATGAGGTTCTCCTCTTTCTATTTCATTTACATTGTTGACACAAAAAGTTGCACAACTCCTATAGTCTTATTAACTTTTTCTCCAAAAAGCTATTTAATTTTCTTTTACAAAATTCTAGGGTTTTGCCTTTGTAGGGATTTGGTTTTCTTGGAAATACATATGGTATGGTAGTTCTATGGTAAATGAATTTCTATGACAAAAAGTTGTAGGGACCTCTACACAGACTTCTTTTTGAATTCTTCCTCTATTTTTTAAAAATTTTGTAATATATTTTTATAGGATTTCTTCAACCCTTTAGTATTTTATTTCATCTTTTATATATTTTATTTGATTTTTCCTTATCATTTAATTGTTTTAAGAAGTTTTCTTCTTCGGTTTGAAAGAGGTTATTTGTCTCTTTGCACCTTATTAGTTTTAAAACTTCAAATAAACTACCTTGTGTTTCTATTCCTCCTATATATTTATTGGGTTTCATGAAAACTTTTCAGAGCAATAATTGAGATAGTTATTAATGTAAATTGGTCCTTCATATAGATTTATCTCAAATATTGCTAAAATTTGATTATTTAGTTAATATGGCAAACAACAATGTACACTTCCTTGTCTGAATAATGGTTTTATAGTTATTTCTACTGATATATTATAAAATAATTTATGTTATCCTTATATATATGTATATTTTATAATAGTACTTAATAGAACAATAAATAAAGTTGTTAATTCATGATACCATATGTGAAGGATTAAATATATACATATATAAACCATCTTTTACATATTATTATGTTTTAATGCCAAATACTTTATGGGAATATTTCTTATAATCAATGATGTAATATATATTTTATATTTTACATGTAGATTATGTTACAAGTGTATGTAATATATATGTTTTATAATTTAGAATCCTATTTATTTTAGTGTTTAAAATTAAAATTTGACTAAACTTGTGTTTTATTTTTATATTAATATTGTGTTGGAAAGGCCGGGAGAAGGGGTGGTGTGTTTGGCAGATTCCTTTTCTCAAATCGAACCTGTGGATCTCAATTCATTCTTTGTCGTCGCAGACCTAACCACACAAACGCTAATCCTAATTACATTTTCTTTATCCCAATCTCTTCTCTTCTCTTCTCAAGGTATTTCTTTCCTCTCTAACCTTTTTTTCTCCTTTCAATCGTTCTTATTTTTCCCAATTTCTTTTTCAATTTTACAATTCCTCTACCCATAGTTTGGTCACTGATTGTTCCTCAGATTAGGTTAACTTTAGGGTTTGCAATTTGCTATTTTTCTTGCCTTCGGTTTGGGAATTTTGTATTTGTTACGTCGTTGCGGGGGTTTGAGCTTTCAACCCTTTTGATTCATAGAGTAGGATCCACATTTTTTATGGCATTTGAGTGCCTAAATAGGACTGGGGTTTCTCAAAATTTGGCAGAATTTGTAGCAAATCCAGACATAGACACAGTTGAACCTAATCAGCTTAGTTCCAAATCCTTCACCGAAGGAGTGGCAACGAAAAATCTTTTTCCAGATAGCAGACCTGGGAAGGGCGTGAAGCTTAAGGGAGCATCCAAGATTAGTTCCAAGAAGGGAATCAAAGCTCCAGGAAGTGGTTTGAACCAGTCATCAATTCCTGGTGATGTGGTTTTAAATTGTGGTTTGTCCATCACTGACCTTCCTTCGGCGTTGATATCTGAGATTTTGAGTTGCCTTGACCCCAAAGATCTGGGCATTGTTTCGTGTGTCTCAACGATTTTCCAAAGGGTTGCATCCGAGCACCATGCTTGGAAGCATTTCTATTGTCAGTGGTGGGGGCTTCCAACTGCCTCCTTGGCTGTGGATGATGATAAGTCATGGAAGGAGATTTTCGTGGAAAGGGAGTTTAGGAGTAAGACTTTTATGGGACGATATAGTATGGAAGTGTTGTATGGGCATACTGAGGCAGTTAAGACTGTTTTCCTATTGGCTTCTGCGAAGCTCATATTTACCTCTGGGTATGACTCTGTTGTGAGGATGTGGGACATGGAGAATGGGTTGTCGATTGCTTCATCAAGACCCCTTGGCTGCACCATTCGAGCCGTTGCAGCGGATAGAAAACTATTGGTTGCTGGCGGTACTGATGGATTTATTCTTTGTTGGAGGGCTGTAGAAGGACTGCCTCACCTGTTTGAGCTCAGAGCCTCACAGAATCATCAGAATACTGAGGTTCGACTTTGGGGACACGAAGGTCCTATAACTTCCCTTGCTTTAGATCTTACAAGGATTTACAGTGGTTCATGGGACACTACTGTTCGAGTGTGGGACCGTGATTCAATGAAGTGTACTGCAGTGCTGAGGCACAGTGACTGGGTCTGGGCACTTGTCCCTCATGATACAAGTGTGGCCAGCACCTCAGGTTCAGATGTGTATATTTGGGATACTAGTAGTGGGGCCTTGATGACCATTGTTTCTAATGCTCATGTTGGTAACACTTATGCTTTGGCACGGAGCCATACAGGGGACTTCCTTTTCACTGGAGGTGAAAATGGTGCAATTCACATGTATGAGATTGTAAATGATGGTTATGAGTGTGAAGCTTGGCATGTTTGTACTTGGGTTCCTCACTCGGCTGCTGTGTATTCCCTTGCCTTTGAATTTCCATGGCTTGTTTCAGCATCAAGTGATGGCAAGCTAGCTCTAATTGATGTGAGAAAGCTGTTGAAGTCTAGCAAACGAGCTCTTGGTAAGAGAGTTTCAAAGGTAAAGCATTTGAGTGGAGACATAGCTGAGCCTCCACAGAGGATGTTGCATGGATTTAAGAGCAACCTTTTCTCTGTGGATATAGGAGCTGATCGAATTGTGTGTGGAGGTGAAGAAGGTGTTATCAGGATCTGGAATTTCACAGAAGCTCTGGAAATTGAGCGCAGAGCCCGCAAATTAAGAGGAATACGATTAGAGAACAGAATGAGGCGACGGAAGCTCCAAACAGAGCTTAGCAATAAAAGTGGTCGGAGTGATCAATGTTCAGTTGCTGCCAAGAAGAATTCTGTCACTTGTATTTGGCCCAATAAACGTGGGATGAGCGGAAAGCTGAAAGCATAGTGACGGATTTTGGCCATCTGATTTGCTTTATTTACTTTCACCAACTGTCATTATTTTACAAAATTCATGTATACGATATTTTAGTTTCAAGCAGTTAAATTGACGAATTTTATGTTTATCTCTATTATTATGATATTATTAGTGATCAGATCAGACTACTTCAATCTACTTCTCAATGGTATCTGAGAATGACAGAGCCTCTCTTCTAGAATTGTTTTTACCCAAGATATTTGTTCTAGAATTCTAAGTGCGTTTGATACCTAGTATGGACTATTGATTTATACACATTCATTTATGTTTTTGGACGATAAGCTTGTACATGGATATACTCATTATCCATCGAATCCCTTTTATTAGGCTAATATAGACACAATGTTTTCGGCCGTCTTCAAAAATAAAGTTATACAATAACTTTAACTGGTAACACAAAAATTATGAATGAATTAACCCCCTTTAATTGCGTTGTCAATAGTCAAAGAAAACATAAATAACACCCCCAAGTTTCCTTTGGTGAATTAATTAACCTTTAATTGGGTTGTGATGTGTCAATAGTCAAATAAATCATAATTCCTTTACTTTTGTGTACAAAGAAACCATAGTCAGACGAGTTAGTTGGATGAAGTGTTATTTGGTGAGAGATAATAAATCTGGTTATCAAAATTCCATTCATATCAATATAATAGGAGATAGCAAATTCTGTGATTTCATATCCAAGTTTTTCCCTTCTAAGCCCATTAATATCAGATCCCATGAATGTGATGGCCAAAGAAACTCCTACAGTCACCTTTTATGAATTTATGAAATGTTTTAAAGAAAATCCTACAGTCACCTTGTCTTGTGTCTTGACGTGTGATATTTTTAGATCTTGTGCTATGTCATATCGTGTCAAGCATGACAAAATGTTTGCGACGGTCTTCAAAATAAAGTTATTACTAAGGTAAAAAGAATGCAATTATATATTTACCATTTTTTTTATGGAGAGAGAGTAGTGTGTATGATAAGTGGGTGTGTTTGTCCATTCTTAATGGAAACCTTGGGTCTGGAAGCTTAATTTGAATTTTTACAAAATTGCAATGGACTTCAAGAAGATATTAATAAAAAAAGGAGTGAAAGCATAAATTGTTGGTCGATGAAGGTTGTTGAGAAATCGAAAAAACGTGACATTTAAAAAAAGGGAGAAAGTACACAATTTTCTCATTGACAACAATATGTTATGAATGAAGTTATTTTCCTTCGTCTATGATCAAATAGGTAACATTTTTAGAAAAACATAAATCTGTAGTAGTTTGCAACTTTCTTGTGTAATTCATCCCTGTTGCACCAGAAAATCCGATAAAATAAGTTCCTTTGCTCACCAAAATGTTAAAGTAGCAAATATTTACAACGAAGGTCAAATCAATTTGAGGGGAGTAAGGGAAAACAGTATGAGCAGGTTTATTGTTGTTGTTCTAATGGGTATTCTCAGCATTGTTCATGGACAGCACACAGACAAACCAATTGCCCCTCCTAATGAGAAGAACGACTCACATGTATCGGCATTGTATGTGCTAGGGGATTCCTCGGTTGACTGTGGAGACAACACTCTGTTCTACCCCTTGCTTCACGCTCGTCTCTCTTTGTATCCATGCAACGGTTCTGATGCCACCCTTCTTCCTCAACTTCTTGGTACTTTTCCTTATCGTTCTTTTTCCTCATCACTGGACTGCATTTGTAATTCAAGAAAATTTGGCAGAACTAGATGAGATCTCATATATAGAACATACAAGAAGTTATAATTTGAAACCAAGCTTAAACTCACACAACTCTCACAACTTTCCATTTTATCGTAAGAATTGATGAAAATGAAAAAGAAAAAAATGGACAATTGAATTGTATCGATGATAAAATTACATACACATATCTACAAATATATAAATAAAGATATAAAATCATTTAAAATTCATATTGAAATAAAACCAATGAATAGTCAAAATGTATGAATAGTAAGATTCTAATACCGTGTTTTTTACAAGATAAAAGAAACCTTACTTTAGTGATTCTAACAAGTCCTATTGGAGGGAAATGAAACCATGTCTTCTTAGACAGAAGTTATGTAGGTTTTACTGGTCAGATTTCACCTCCATAATCCAAACAATACTAATTTATGCACTGGAGTCATTCTGTTGCAGCTGAGAAGATTGGATTGACATCAATCCGGCCATTTTATGGTCAAAATGGATCTCTAGAGGAGGTTCTTGGTGGTCTCAACTTCGGGTCAACACAAGCTACAATCATGAACCAAGGAAGCAACAGCCACCAGTCTCTCAACCAACAACTACGCCAGGTTTCTGAAACTATGCAGCTATTGCAACTGCAGCTGACTGAGGACACTGCTTTCCAATTTACAAAATCCTCCATCTTTTTTCTCTCCTTTGGCAAAGAAGATTACATTGAGCTATTCCTCCATAACTCTTCCAGTACCAACCAAACGTTGCAGCGGGGTGCCCAACATTTTGCTACCATTTTGGTCAACCAAATGGCAAATGCTGCGAGGTATCTTTATAATGCTAATGCAAGGAAAATCACATGTTTGGGAATCCTGCCTTTGGGATGCACACCTCGCATGGCCTGGGAGTTGAATAGCACGTCATCAGCCGGAGATTATAATGCAAACGGTTGTGTGGAACATGTCAATGACATGATCTTCGAATACAATAGATTGCTGGATGAACAAATAGACAAGCTTAATACAGAATTTCCTGATGCTCAGATGGTGTTCTGTGATGTATACAATGGAATGATGGAGATTATCAACGAGCCAAGGCTTTATGGTATGTTTTTCCACCCCTCGATAACTTTGCATTGAAGATTTTCCTGTGCTGAATGTTTAGCATCTTAAAACAATTGTTCCAAGCGTTCTTTATGCAGGTTTTGAAGACGTGAAGAGCGCATGTTGCGGACTTGGTTTGAATGGTGCCATGATTGGGTGCATCTCCATGGACATGGCCTGTGATCAAGCTTCAACTCATGTTTGGTGGGATTTGTTTAACCCTACACAAGCAGTCAACAAAATCCTAGCTGATGCAGCTTGGTCTGGCCAACCAATTGCTGATCTTTGTCGTCCTATTAGTATTCATCAACTGGCCAGCATGAAAGTCTAGCATTTCCTATTGATTCATCTTATAATATATAATATTGCTGGTTTTGACAACAGTAGAGAAGTAAAAATCATAAAAAACCAAACACACAACTTGCAAAGCTGAAGCTAACCCACATTCAATAGAATAAGAAATATATTCGTATATTCTGAAAACAATTTTTTATTTGAATTCAATATGGAATCTGATTGTTTCTGACATCATTTGTATTTGTCCTCTGAAATCGATTTAAAGTATGTAATAAAATACTATATCTCTGGACAATGAGTAAAGTGACCAACCCTAATTCACAGATATTGATCCAAAATTCAAAATCCCAAATCATTTCGTCATTCTCCATGGCTGCCAAGATTCAAACTAGTTTTTGTTTACCTTCATTCTCCATTCCAACCTCAAAACCCAAACCTTACTTAAAATCCTTCACCGTCTCAGCTTCCAAATCCATCTCCGGTCGAAAGCTCCGGGCGGCAGTGATTGGCGGTGGTCCCGCCGGATCCTCCGCCGCGGAGGCGCTAGCTTCCGGCGGCGTTGAAACCTTCCTCTTCGAACGCAACCCTCCGTCCGTCGCGAAGCCATGCGGTGGCGCCATCCCTCTCTGTATGCTGGAAGAGTTCAACATCCCTCACCACCTCATCGACCGTCAAGTGACGCAAATGCGAATCTTCTCCCCTTCCAACATCGCCGTCGACTTCGGAAAAACCCTTAAACCCCACGAGTTCATTGCCATGCTCCGCCGCGAGGTCCTCGATTCGTTCCTCCGCTCCCGCGCGCACTCCGCTGGCGCTACCGCGGTGACCGGCCTCGTCACAGGCCTCGACCTCCCCGCAGCGCCGGCCGCGCCCTACACAATCCACTACACAACCAACGGCTCCCCACGGCGCTCGCTCGCCGTCGACGTCGTGATCGGCGCCGACGGCGCCAACAGTCGCGTAGCGAGGTCGATCGGCGCCGGTGACTACGCCTGCGCCATCGCGTTCCAGGAACGGATCACATTACCAGACGAGAAAATGGCGCACTACGAAAATCTCGCGGAGATGTACGTAGGTGACGACGTGTCGCCAGATTTCTACGCGTGGGTTTTTCCCAAGTGCGACCACGTGGCAGTGGGGACCGGTACGGTGCGTTCAAAGAAAGATATTAAGATGTACCAGCGCGGGATCAGAGAAAGAGTGATGCCGAAGATCAACGGTGGGAAAGTGATCAAAGTGGAAGCGCACCCTATTCCTGAGCACCCGCGTCCGATTCGGGTGAAGGGACGCGTGGCACTCGTTGGTGACGCTGCAGGTTACGTGACGAAGTGTTCCGGTGAGGGTATTTATTTTGCGGCGAAATCGGGTCGCATATGCGGAAACGCTGTCGTAAAGGCTTCGGAGGGTGGGGAGAGGATGATCGACGAGTCTGATCTTAGGAGAGAGTACCTGAAACCGTGGGACACGGAGTTTTCTACCACCTTCAGGTTTTTGGATCTCTTGCAGAGGGTTTTCTACGGTAGTAACGCGTGCAGGGAGGCTCTGGTGGAGCTTTGTGGGGACGAGTACGTGCAACGCATGACCTTTGAGAGCTACTTGTATAAGAAGTTGGCGCCTGGGAGACCCTTGGATGATGCCAAGCTTCTCATCAATACCATTGGAAGCTTGGTTAGGTCTAAAGTTATGGAAACACGCACGCACACATTCATTCTCTGATTCTTTATTTCTCTTCTGTTCTGTTTCGTTCGAAACATTATTTGTTTATCTCTGTTTTCCTTGTACTGTCATCTTCTAACAGAGCCACATTTTAATTTTAAGCAATGATGATCACTTCCTCAATTTGTTTTCATCAAATTCTAATCAGAGCACTATCACAACGAACACAATAGAACAGAACTAAGAAATAGTGTTCATACGATGCTAGGATACAACTAAGCCACTAGAGAAAGAAAGACGATGAGATGATAACTGTTGCTTGTTTATTTGAAAACAAACACGTATAATTAGATAAAGTTACAAATATTATAAAATCTAAAATAAAATCGCAAAAGAAAAAAGTAGGCACGTTTCAAGATTTACTTAGTGTTTGGATTAGGGTGCCAGTGTGTATTAGGGTGAGAGTGAATTTTGTTGATATACAGGATAAATACCATGGTGCCCTTACTTTATTTACGTTACTCGGTTGCATATTGCCATTACGCCTTTCCATGGAGTAGCAATAACAAGCACCATAGACACCACATTGGTCTAGTCTTCTCACATAGAGTTGTATTGTTATAGGGTTTTTGGAGAGAGTCTTCCGTAAGCATAGAAGTAGAAGTAAAATATGTTACGTTTTTCTTTTATTTTAGTTTCATGCATAATCGATTATCATTGGAAAAGAACGTATTACATAATCGATTACGTAGTTAAAAACAGTTGATAATCGATTTGTCAAGCATAATCGATTATGAGAGTTATGTTATTTTGAATATGATCGATTATCTATGAGCGTAATTGATTATGTTAGATTTTTAACTGCAAAAAAAGTCGATAATGTCTTTTAATTTTTTTGGATAATCGATTATGTGGTTTTTTTAAGACAACTGATAATGATAATCGATTACGTTCATGGTTTTCCAGATTTTTTATTTTATGAGTTTTTTTTTAATATTTTTCCAAGCACACTTTGATCTTGTTGACATGTGCATTGTTCTACCTAGTTGCACTGTTCTGCTTAATATTCATGATATGTTCTAAATAACCATTTAGTTTTTAAAATATATTTAGTTTTTAAAATATATTGATTTTGTTAATAATGATAATGGAAATCCTTATTAATAATAATTTATATATATGTATATATAACATAACATAATTTAGAAAAACATAAATAATATTAAAATTATCTAAATAAATTAACTTAACTAACAAAATTAATTTAAATTAATAAAATGGAAAATAATAAAATTATATTAAATATAAAATTTATTTATTTGAATTTTAAATTATTTTTCTTTTATTTATAATTAAAACTTTAATTTATTTTAATTAAAAAAATGTCCACAAAATTAATTATCATTTATTTCTTTTTTTTTATATACAAGGATAATTACAATTTACACAATTAAAAATAATTCAAAATATCTTTACTATCATCACATTATTCACATATTTCAATAAAAACTTCTTTCACACATCTACTCCCCACACTCTCAACTTTTTATTTTCTCACAGCCTGTAATCCAAACAAAGCAAAATAAAGATAAAAATGAGTTTATTAAGAGAAATATCATAGGTTACAACCTTTACTAATGAATTATGTGATTTGACCTTCTAACAAACACACATTTGATACAGAACTTAACCTTCTTTATTTGTTTTTCTATATGGAATTTAGATAATATTTATTGCATGATTATCTTTCACCAAGAGTAGTTGGAAGCATTCATGGTCACTGTAACGTTTTCAGTAGTAGTTTATTTGCTGGGGAATCCACTACTTTTACACTGAACATTATTTTATCCTAACACAATAAGAGCAGAGTCCAACATTTTATTTCTGATGTCGTAATTCAAGTGCTCAAAGCATCATTTGTCCATCCAAATCACACATCGGAGACTCTTTCTTTCAGTCAATAAATCAAAAGCTTTGTTGATATCCTGAAACTGCACCTCATGTGTGACAAAGTCCTCCAAGTTCAGTTCCTGTAGGTATAAGATATAAACTTGGCATCATGGCACTATTTTTTGTACATAATTATTACTATATTAGCAGAGGAGATAAAGAGAATAGAGTACCTTATCCAAGTAGCGTTTAATGAGAATAGGTACATGAGATTTTGGTTTGAGTCCTCCAAATACGCATCCCTCCAGGCTCTTCCCCCCATTAAGCAGTAACTCAGGACAGCCAAGGCTCAACTTGGATCCTGGCTTTTCCAATCCTACAACCATTGTTTTCCCCCAAGCCTGTTGGCAAAGTAGCAATTAACAACACTCAACAACTTTGCACCACTTATTCTTCAAAACTATTACAAGTTCAAGTGCTACTTCCAATGGATTTTCAAATTTTTTGGTACAAAAGAAAAACTATTACTACTGCAACTTTTAGCTGATTTCAAGCTTTGTGATAGAATGATACTTGAAAATTATAATGCACGTATTGCTTTTATTGTATATTTCTGTCCTATAAATCATAGTGAAAGGTATGATAGAGAGATAGAAAGAAAAGTAGAGAGACCTTTCTGCAAGAAGCATATGCTTCTTCCATCAATGATGCCTTGCCAACACATTCGAAGGAATAGTCTGTTCCCCCATCAGTCATCTCTATAATAATCTGCTAAACAACCACTCATGAGAAGGAAATTTCAAGACTTAAGGCTATTGAATTAAACAAACATTGGAGCCAAGAAGAGGGTTGACCTGGCTCACAGATTTATCTTCACTTTCTTCAGAAAGAATAAAGTCAGTGACTCCAAACTTTTTTCCTGAGTACATCAGAGAAACAAACTCATAAAATCAATTACGTAATTTGAACACAACAGTAACACAAACAAACTTATTTAGACATTCTTATGAAGCACATAAAGCATACCAATTTCATGTTTTGCTGGGTTGACATCCACACCTATAATCTTAGTTGCCCCACAAAGTCTAGCTCCCTCAACAACCTATGAAACCATTTAGTTGCAATGAGCTTTTCAGTATTATAGATAAACCACAAAAGAAAGTTATGTGATCTCCTTACAGCTAATCCAATAGTTCCCAACCCAAAAACAGCTACTGTAGAGCCTGGCTCCACACCTGCAGCCTTCCAAGCAGCACCTACTCCTAAAAGTGGAAGTTTAATCAAAATATTGAATTAGATGAATGTTGTTGAGACCCTGTGCTTAATTATGACAAGATATTCAAACTATAATTTATATTATGTAACTGATATAATTCCTCTCTATTCGTTTATTTAATGTTTGAATCGTTTAAGCAATTACCAGTTGATACACCACAACTAAGTAGGCTTGCTATGCTGGGTGGTATTGCTGGATCAATCTTGGTTAGCTGGGTAATGTCAACCACAGTGTACTCAGTAAAACTAGAAACAAACATGAAATGGTCTATGATCTCTCCTTTTAAATTCTTGAATCTTGATGTGCCATCTCTAGGCATCCCAGGAGAGAACTCAAAAGGAAACTTTGAACAAAGATTGCTCTTGCTTGATTTGCAATCTATACACTCCCCACATTCAGATAAGAAAACTGGGACAACCACATCTCCTTTTTTAACTTCAGTCACACCCTCGCCTACACTTTCCACCACCCTGGATCATGTCAAAATTGACTGGAACATCAGCATCGACTTCAATAGTAATAAATGAAACATGTAAAACAAATAAAATGATTTAATGTTGCAAAAATAAAGATAAAGAATTTGTTCTTAAAACAATGTTCAGATTACTAGTGTTAAATCATGTGCAGACTTGCAGACATTAGTTGCTTTTCTACTGATTCCATGGTCAAGATTTGAAAATTAAAATCTGCCTCATTCTATCTGATCCTTTCCTTAGGAATTTTATTTAGAAAAATAGCTACTCTAAAAATTAGTTCTAAACAGTTTTTGCACGTGTAACACCATATCTAACTACATGCAAAAAGTAAAATAAAACCATTAGTGTAAGAAATTAAGGACGACAATAATGTTTGACCAAATATTTATATAATAAAAACACAAAAAGTTTATGCTATGGGTGGTTAGAACGGATACCATCTTAATCAATGAACTTTTAAAGTTAACTGAAGCTTACAAATCCAACTTGAAAAGTAAGATTTATCCATTGATCTTATTTTTTTTGTTAATGTGAAATCTCTAATAAATAAAATTATAGAATTCATAAGAGTAAAAAGCATGCACTCACCCAACAGCCTCGTGACCCAAGATTCTTGGAGAATTTTCAGGAGAGACCTTCAAAACACAGACACACAAAAAAGTTATTGAAAATTCCCGTTAAGAAGTTCCATTGAGGCAAAAGAAGAAGAAAAAGTAATATAGATAAAAAAGAATGATAGAATAAATAAATAAAAAAGAGAAGGGAAGACATGTACTAAAGAAGAATGTTTCTAATGTGGATTTAACATAATTCACTCAATTAATGAAATTCAAGAACATCCCAAATGAACATCACAAACAACTGAAAGACTTTAAGAAGAATTAAACTCTATTTTATGCCTACGAACAAGTCATTATGAAACAAGTTTCTGTCATTTTGAAGTGCTACCTTAAACAAACTTGTTTACTGACTTAATATCTAGAATTTGAAATGATTGAAAGGAAAAGAAGACGATGGCAACCTGCAAATTCCAAAATGTAAGATCGGTATGACAGAGAGTGGTGCATATAACACGAATCCGAACTTCACGAGGCAATGGAGGTGCCACAATGATCTCCTCAATACTCAGTGGAGACCCTGGCTTGCGGCAAATGGCAGCTGCAGTTTGCAGATAAAGAACAGATAGGATTTATACATATGAAACAT
>Ga0123342_1004913_pt1 | contig 19975 bp, 10 predicted proteins | sample Turbeawhitnodule_FD_89960 | JGI IMG/M metagenome (GOLD analysis project Ga0123342, IMG submission 89960) | Root nodule microbial communities of legume samples collected from Mexico - Turtle bean Mexico white nodule | ecosystem: Host-associated > Plants > Roots > Nodule | place: Mexico: Nepantla... | reverse complement strand
TTTTTTTATATATATATATATATATATATATATATATATATATATATATATATATATATATATATTATTTTATTTTTTAAATGTTCTTTAGTTTTTTAAGAAATTATTTTTGCAAAGCAAAATATAGAAAAAAAGGTGTATTAGTATCTAAAAATTATAATTTTGAAACCTTAGGACCTATTTAAAGGGGTTGAAATTTGTAATTTTCTTAAATAAGAATTCATAACATGTTTAATTAAAATATTGTTAAATTATCTTTTAAATCAATTTTCAGCCTCTTTTACCTTATTTTAGAACCAAAATATATCTTTGTAATAAAAATCTAAAATAAATAATAATAATAATAATAATAATAAATTATTATTATTATTATTATATTATTATTATTATTATTATTATTATCAACCTTACTCATTTATCTCTACCATCTCCTTTATCATATTTTGTGAAAATATAATTTATAAAGTATGTATAAAAATATAGTCTCAAAATGTTCCTTGATCGTACAATTATCTAGTCATGTCTCGTTAGAAAAAATAGTAATCTCGTATATTTTTTGTTAGAAGAACAAAAATGTAAGGAAGTGTTTGAAAAAAAGCTAATTATTTCGGAATTTAAAATTGAAAATATTACATTCCAAAGTTTGATATGATCAATTTTTTAAAAAAAAATATTAATATATTAAATTAACACCACGATAGTGTGAATGAAATTGAATTTATACTTAGTAAAATCTTAAATTCGAGTTTTGTGAAAAGAAAAACACGATTAAAAGAATAAATTTAACTAAAAATAATTAATTATTTTCAAAAAAATCAGTTATTAACAAAATTAATGGATATTTCACATTGATAAAAAGTTATTTAACTATCATGTCTCAAAATAAAAACATTCTCTTGTGTTTGAATTATACTGAAGATAGAAAGGTAATAAGAATGAGGAAAAATAGAGTTCAACAAATGTGTGAATATCAAATTATTAAATAAAAATTATTTTTAAAGATTAAAATAGTTAGTTAGTATTAACTAGATTATATATTATTTTATAAATTTAAAAATTATTAATATATAAAATAATTTTTATTAATAAAAATTGATAAAATATTTTTTAAATTAGTTACCAAAATTTTAATTACTTTTAAATCCGTCTTTAAAAATAATTTTATAGTATTTTGTTAATAATTAAATATTAATAATTTTTTAATATGTAAATTAATATCTAATTTAATAAATATAGTGATTAATTATTTTTTTCTCTAAGTTTTAGTGATTTTCTTGAAAAATAAATTTGAATGAAAAATTATATGAAGTTTGTAATGTAAATTAAATTTATAATACAATAAAAAATTATAAAAAAATATATTTTATTTTAAGATTATAAATGTGTCTTTGTATAATTTTTTTTTTAAGTTATAAATATATTTTAGAATAATGAATAATTATGTTATAGTTACTGGTGCCAAAATGATGGATTACTAGAACAAATCATTTAATATTAAACAACACTAATCCCCTCCATCGAACACCCTTCAGCAACAGTAAATAAACCAATCACATACAGTGTAAACTATTTTCAAGAATTGAGAAAATCATGTTTTAAAATACACACTATTCAATAACTTTTAATTGGGTCGTTTATCTTAAAAAAAATACTTAGGAACTTTTAATTGAAATAATGTTTAATTGAATAATGTATTTCTAACACTTATGTTTGAATGCAAAGTTTTGTCTATTTGAATGTCTAAAACATTTATATTAATCTAAAACTATTTAACATTAATTTATACATATCAAAATTGATATATTATATAATGTTAAAAAATATATAAATAAGATTTTTTTTTTTTTATCCTTTATAAATTTTAATAAAAAATATTATTAATAATATAATATTTGGTATATATATATATATAATAATCAAATTATTAACATAAAATTTTACCAAACATTCCACAGTCAACAATGTTATAAAATAAAATTATCAATCCAATTATTGAATTACAATTTCATATCAAACAAATCATATTTTAATATATTTTAAAAGTACCATAAATAGAATAAATAAATAAAATAAAAAAATAGTAATAATTAAGTAGTAAAATATACTATTAATTTAAAGATATAACACCATATGTTCACCACTGAAAACTAAAACTGTGAAGCAGAGTGACATTTTTTGAGAAACAAAAATTTGTATATATTAAGAGAAGACACATTTTATAAGGTAAGAGAAAAGACTACTAATTTCAGAATTTTTTTAAGCAAAATTTAATTAACTTACTAATATAAGGCAAACATAAAAATCTGAAAAACAAATCTAAGTTACAAAAATAATATAAATCCAAGATTGTGCCATTGTTGACACAGTCAATTCACAGAATCAAGTGATAAATGTTCACCTCATGAACACTTTTATTTATTTTATACCTGCTATTTTATTCTACTTTCTTCTATGTTACTTCACATACATGAATCTTCTCCTTCTTCAAGTACAAAAACTCAAAAAAAAAAAAACAAACAAATTTATACTAACACATGCAACAAGATATAGATTACAAAATTATTACATCCAAACCTTAACTTAAGAAAAAAAAATAAAAGCAATTGTAAGATACATATCTCTCTCACTCTCCCTTCTAACACTCATCAATTTCTGCAAATAACATTGAAAAGCTCCAAAGCCCTAGCTATGGTGTGATGAACTAAAGAACCAAAGTTTTTTCACTGAGTGAGAGAAGAGAGATTAGCAGAAGAATTAGATGAGTTAGAGTTGTTCTTATGGTTATGCATCCACACCTTGAAAACCTGTCTAGTCACTCCAACACTTTTACAAAACCTCTCAATCTCATCATCCACCTCTTTCCTCTGCAGCTTCCACCCCAGCTTCTCTGCAAACCCCAGCATCTTCTCCTTCTGCTCTGCACTGAACTTTGTCCTGAACCTCTTCCTGCTGCTCCTCTCCCCCACCTCCATTCTCCCCACATCTCCTCCGGAGTACTCCATCATGTCTCCACTTCCTCCTCCAGCCAGCCCTTCCACCGCAAGAGGACACGTCACCTTGCGGTGGAAGTTGCGGTGACAACCGCAAGCTGCGCACTGGAGAGTGGAGGAGGAGACATCTATATCAAGAGTGAACTCTCCGCAACCGTCTGTAGCGTAGCTGCCTAGGCTCGCTGCATGGTTGCGGAGACACTCTCGATATATGGAATTTGAAGAGGAAGAAGATGAAGAATTTTCCATGTATTTTTTTTGGGTGTGTGATAGGGTAGAGGTTTGAGTATTTATTTGGTGTATAGATGAAGAGAAGGTGGTGGGAGAATGACGAGAATGGACATGGTTGGAGAGAATATTTACAGTGTTCCCCGTTGTGTGGACATGCTAGCGTCCTAGACAACTAGGCAATATCTCCATAATGTATTCAACATCTACATCAAGTTTTTCAAAGGACAATATATATACCCAAACATAACATTACATCTAGTTAAAAGTATAAAACAACAAAGGAAAATGTTTAAAACTTCCCTTCAAAAATTAGGGTACATTGGTGTAGAGAGCATAAAGATAGAAAAAGAAAAAGAAAAATTCAATTTCTAATTTGACAATAATATACTTTTAGTTTAATTAGGAATTATTTGTAAGTGTTAGACTATTTAAATTTATACTAATTTAATTAGTATTCAACAACAACAAAGACACTTGTAGAAATACACCTAAATTTTGTCTATAAATAAATTTATTTTTTTAATTAGAAGAGATAGTTTTGTTTTAGATATAATAATTGTTAATTTTCTTTTATGTATACCTTTAATTTATTATGAAAATCATTGCAAGTAAAATGCAATATTTCCTAGATACAAGACTCACTCATCTATGAAAAAAATACATTTTAAATTGTAAATACCCTTAAATATAATCACTGAAAAAATCGCGTATAATGCTGCAAGTATTTTAATAATAGAAGCTTTATGACATTATTGATTAATAAAGTATTTTTGTTAATTTTAACAAATTAAATTTTTATGTGTTATGTAGAAATAATGAGAGATAACAGTGTTGAGTTTCAACTATTATTTTGAAAAATATTAGTTGTTGTTGATAAAAAAAAAATATTTTAAAAGATGTAGAGACACATGCATGCATCTACTAAGGAATCAAATGGTGATTCAAATTACAGAAACTATGCTGATAAAAAAAAAATTACAGAAACTATAAATATATTTTTGGTTTGAAAAAATAAAGCAGTGTTTGGGTGAATGGTTGTAACCCCTAAGTCAGTCCCCTAATCGTTATTTTGAATCATTGATAGGGGCTTTCTTGTCCAACAAAATAAGAAGATAGCCCATTGGCCACGTTAACGGTGTGGGCCAATAATTCACTTCTGAAACCACAAAATTCAAAAAACTTCATAAAATTGTTACCTCACAAAATATAAATACGTATAAAATACATGTATTTTCCATTAGAACAGTAAATAAGTGTCTAGAATTATTATTAACGTTGACGTAACTTCGTACATCATATTTAAACACGAAACCTTAAATTGAAACAATTTTAATTGATTTATGCACTTAATAAAATTTGTAAACACTTTTTCATCCAACCTATATATTATTAGATAAATTTATATAGTTTTATCTTGTAATTAATACTATAGTCTATATCTATTTTAATCACCTATATTACATTCATATCTCACATGTATATGCATATTTCATACTTCTATATATAATATTTCTATCTATAATTCAACATGTCAAAACAATGATACATATATATCACTTAAATTATTTATCTCGTATAAATAAATGAATATTTAAGTTATGAAACTAATGTTTTAATGATCATTCGAATCAATTAAGTATATCAACTTTATTTAAGAGATATAAAAAAAGAAAATGAGCAACTAATTTTAGAGAAGAGAATATCAATATTAATTATCTCTGTCATTTAATCATCACTTAATTGTTGGAGCAATGCCAACAAATTTTAGAAATTTAACACAAATTTACTTTTCATTACTTAGGAGATCATTAATTACTTCAAAGTTGAGAAATATATGTAAAAAGAAATTATTTTAATAATATTGTTTTACTAAAATCTCAAATCATTAGAAAAAGTGATAATACTTGAAACAAAGTTACTCGTTTATTGAATAAATAAAAAACTTAATAAACAAAACATTTGCATTTATACTTTGTTAAGCAATTTGGTTAAATTTATTTTTAAAAGGGTTAATTTTATTTGTATTAATATTTTATAATGTAATTTTAATTTAAGATAAAAAAAATATTTGAGTTTATATTTAAAAAGGTAATTTTGAAATAATCTTATTTTAAAATTTTAAAAAACACAAATATTCATGAATATGAAATAATTGGTCATATTTATTTAGCAGATAAGAAGAAATAAGAAAAGATATTTTTGTAATCAGAGCATATTAGTTACTACTACTGTTCCCCGCTTCACATCGTAAGCATTAGAGACAAAGTTATATGTAATCCAAAACCTAATTTTAAATTTGAATTTACTTAACTCTTATCAACAAACACATCAACCATCACCCAAATTCTAACTCCAAATTCACCACAAATTGCAATCAAATACTATTCATTTCCAGAAACGTGTTTCTTTGTTTTTTTTGCAAATTATAAAATCCTCATCTTCACTCCTCACCCACAACTTTTTATTATTATTATTATATTATCTCCATTCACACACTTCATAAAAGCAATATTTTAAAAAAAAATCATGCATATATATAATCACACGATTTTAGAAATAATTTTAAATAAAGTAGTTGCACAACACAAACTAAAAAGTTCCACATAAAAAACACATATAAGAATATTTTATGAATCAAACTAATCAATTTTATGATGTTATTACACTATAAATAATTCTAATATTTTTAAATATGTATTCCAATGCTATGCATTGTATTCAAATAAATGGGGCAATGGAATACCAATCAATTTTAAAATTATGTGAAAATATGTACATTTGATTTATTTTCCAAAATTTGTTAAATCTCATTAGATTCAACACTCATATAAAGATGTTAAATAGTTACATAAATAAACTAGTTGGTACACATATATATTATTTTTATTCTAAGTTAGAAAAAATGATTCTTTTTATGGTTAAATAAATTTTGATGTTTTCTTTTCTTAGTTAAGTAATGCAAAATACTCACTTATAAGAAATTGTCTCTTCTAGAGTTTGTTGTTACGGTTTAATTTATAATAAACCTATTGTGATGAAAATGATGTAAGGTTAATTAAAGTTGAAGAGAAAAGGTGAATGAAAGAGAAGGTTTATATAGAGTGGTGTTGGGACAAGGACGCATGATGAATGAGAGTGGGTATAAAAGATGTGCAGAGGCATGCACATGGTGGTTTTAGTTATGGTGTTGTTGTGTTGTGTAGCATTTATCGATATCAAATATATTGGGTGACAGATTGGATAGATGCCCCATGTTAGGGGCTCCAAAGGAGTCAAAAATTGCCCATACAACAACCAACTCTTTGCTTACAAACTCCCACACAACTCAATAACAATATATGCTTCTCCACACCACACACATCTATGTCAGACACCCAATTACGATTCTACATTTCCACTATCATCATTTTATCTGCACTTCCAACCTATTCGACCAAACCATAATCAATCAACAATTAACCCTTTGGAGACTTCAAAATAAAGGTTTAAACTTTATTTCATTTTGATTCTCGTGATCTAACCAATGGTAACATTTTTTTCGGTTATTTAACAATTTTCTAGTAGTTGATGTTGATCAGTAATAATAATTATGTTCTCGAACAGGTTAGAACTAATTGAGCGATTGTCTTCTTACTCATTAGCTCTATTTCTCTTTCTTTTTTCTTGAAATGGTTTTCGCGTTCTCTTTTCACTTATATGCTTCTTGTTCTCGTGAATTCCAAGTTTGGATGGTACCTGCAAAAGACACTCCGACGCTTAAGTGAGATCTCGTTATTCGGTACTCGGTGTTATTAGTACTAGATGATGACGTACCTTATTCTCGAAATATGTATCTATTTATATGATCATCATATGTCATTTGTTATTGAGTCGGATTAAGTTTTAGATCATGATTAAAGGTGTATTATCTAATGCTTAATCACGAATTAGTCTTGTTAATATTCTGTTTAGACATAACGAATTTAGTTATATTGCTAAGTCATATTGTTCAGTGTTTAAGCTTCCAAATCAATCTGTATAAATTATATTTTTGATTTACTAATTTTGGTTATTATTGAACAAATTTTTGAGTAGTGGATGTGGAAGAAGTGTGGAGTGAATAATATAATTGGTGGGTTGGAAATTGAGAGTGCAAAGGATGAAAATCACTTGATGTGTCGGAAAATAATTATAATGTTTCAGTGTCTTTTAGGAAGCAAATTGCTTTGTTTCCTTTTCTCCATTCAGTGTGCAGTCACTGTACTATGTGACCCTTCCTACAGTACCACAACAACAACACCCACAAAGCTAGTCATAGCTAGATCCCACTTTTGGTGCACAATCACCTTCCTCTGTTTGGCTCTTTTTGGTTAAGGCTGCAACCAAAATGTCCCTTCTCTCTTCTCTAATTATTCTCACTTCATCATCATTCTTCACAACCAAATCTAATACTTCTAAACTTTCCTACTTAATATTAATCATATCACCAACATCTCTATCTCTCTTTATTACAATATCTCTCTTTCAATACTTCCAATTCTACCAACAATCACCAAAATACCTGCAACAGTACAGAGGGAAAGGATGATTCAAATTAGAGTCCTCATATATTTAGGGTTTAGGGTTATAATCAGAATGAAAAATTTTCGGTACGACTAAAATATAGTTTTATATGATTTAGGAATCGAAGTTAAAGATAGTTTAAATATATTTTTCTCTCTTAATCCGTCAAGACTTCTTAAAGATAAAAATGTGATGAAACATTGACCTTCAAAACAGACAATACCTTAAATGCGATGATTGATCCTAACGATGTTATTTTTCGAACTTGAAATCGGAACAAAATATAATAATTTTGAAACTATATTAATTAAATTACTTATTTGTAAATTGATGTTTTTTTTTTCAATTTATAGTTGTGAAAAGAGTAATATTTTCTTAAAATTATTGTTTCGAAAAAAAGTTGGAAATTGAAACATGTATACACTATAAGGTAGGAAGGGTTGGAAAAGGAAAAGTTAAAGTGTGGTTTCAACTTGTGGCTTACAGAGAAAGGGAAAAAAAAAGCTGCTCTAATTTGCTACGATGATTGTGGTAGAAATGATGATTCACTGCTTTACCTAATTATGTTGTGAATTTTGGTACTTGTAATTTTTTTTAAAAGTTTGATGGAAAAAGCTGAAGATATAATAATTGCTTCTTTAGTGTTTAATTTCATTTTCAATATTAGTTTTTTTTTATATATATATTTTCATAAAAGTAGTCGTTTGCTTTAAGAAAATATTTTTTATTTATATTTTTCAAACAATGTGAACAAGAAAATTGGTCATCAACTATAGTAAGTATTGATCGGTTTCTTCAATAAACTCAAATTTAAAACTCTATTAAATTATAATTTCATTTCAATAATCCGCATAATCTTTTAATATTTTTTTTATTATATAAATTATCAAAGTAAAAAACTGAGTTTCTGGGAAAAAAAAATAAATTATACTTAAAGAATTCATAGAAATATTGCATTGCTTTACGAAATTTCGGATTTTGTTTTTCTTTTCGTTGCAAGTTTTAAAAAAAGGGAAAAAAATAGATTAAACTATATATGTCATTGCCATCAATATGTTGCTAGATTGCAAATATAATGCAATTATTTATTTGGAGAAATTGATGAAATGATCTGAAATAAGTTTAATTTGTCCAGTTTGCATGCTGCAAAAACTTTAGATTATAAATTAGAATACATGATTTAAAAACTTAGAATCTTACTTTTTCACTCTTGTGATCAAACTTTTTTTTTCTGTTATCATCTAGAGGTGCATTTCACTCATTTCTCCACAATTAGCAAAAAAAAAAAAGTGTATTATCTCTCTTAACCATTTATAATATCCTCATTTTATGTTTACAATATTCTTGATCACTTGTCATTTTTAATTTAAAAGTAATTTTATTATACAATTTAAATTATTTATTATAAAGCTTAAAATATAATCCATATATTAAAAAAAACAAAAATTTCATGAATTTTAATCATAATGTAATTTATTTACTTAAAATAATCTTATAGGTAGACTTTTATTATCGGTCTCGTATTGTAGAGGTTTTAATACCTCTTAGAGCTCAATTATATCACTACAACAAAATTACTAAGTAAAAACTAATTTTAAATATCAAAATAATTAGTCACTATATTGACTAAATTAGATATCGTCTTATAAACTAAAAAATTATTGGTATCTAAAATAGTTTTTATTATTAATAAAAATTTATAAAGTAGTTTTTAAATTGGTATCTAACTACTTACTACCAAAGTTTTAGTTACTAACTACTTATGTTCTAAATTAGTCTCTATTAGGATTTTAGAAACTAATTTAGAATCTAAAATATTAGAAGCTAAAACTTTGGTAGCTAATTTAAATATCAATTTAGAAATTATTTTATTAATAATAGAAATCACATTAGATATCAATAATTTTTAGTCTCTAAACTAGTATTTAATTTAATTTAATTAATATAGTGACTAATTATTTTTTGTCTCTAAATTTAATGATTTTCTTGTAGTGTATGATTTCAATCTCTTAATTTTTTTTATAATCATTTTTAAATTTTTTAAAAATATTGTTTTTATCAACAAAAAATAAATAAAGTAAATTAAAATAAAATATCACAAAGATGTTTCTAATCCATATAAAACAATACCAAAACACTCCAACTCAAGTTTACATCAACCATCTTAAAACGAAAATTCTAGAAACTCCAACCTTATATGCTTAGAGACTCTTTAGAAATATGATAAGAGATATGTAATTAATGGTGGTAAGAATCTTCTATAAAATGAAGAATATCTTTATTATCCTTATAGCTTGCATTGTTGAGTCCCTTAAAATTTATTTGAGCAAGTATGCATATACCTATTTAATTCTCTTATAAAGGTTTTCTATCAAAAGAAATCTTTTAGCATATGTGATACTCTTTTAAGTGCAATTACTTAATAATATTGAAAGTGTATTTTCACTCTGCCCACTCTCTATAAAAAGAAATTAGAATAATTGAGCTTAAACCAGTGATGAACTCATAGTATGACATTTAGCTGCTATTTAACCGCATTTTTATATAGAAATATTTTCAGAAAATGTATACTACAACCAAACACACCATTGATTATTCTCAGTTACAAGTTGTCATTGACATGTGAAGAAGAAGCTATATGTGCATTTCTAATTATATACTCTTAAACACACATACATATATAATACTTATCATTGTCTGTTAATGAGAAAACCCAGCTAACCCTAGCTTCTAGGGACAACCATGGTGCATGGTAACCATAAGAATATTTCCTTGTCCACCACCATTCACCCTCTTCCATCTTTCAACTGTAATATGGTCAAACTATGTAGAAGTTCATGAACCTGACAGGTTTTTGTTCTTCACTCAGATTAAGCCAATTAGAATATTATCCAAGTGTCGCTTCTACCTTAAAGATGTTCCTTATTATGCATTAAACTACATCCTAATTATATCTCTAAGTACTGTGAATATAACATGCTTTGCTGTAAGCTTTGTAGGTGATGCAAGAGAAATTGTTATGTCATCCTGCTTCATAATAATTCATAATCATACAATTAAAGAATTCATGACCTAATTAAGAGTTCAAAAATGTGGTTAGGAGTGTGTCATGTTTATAGTAAGGTATAGTCAAAGCTTTCTTTCTAAATTATCGTTTGTTTGAGGTTTGCAAATAAAGTTAGAGTTTAATCTAGGAACCTTTCACTTGGACATATACTGTCTTCAATAAATAAATCAACAATGTTTGTGGTTTATGTCTTTAAACAATCATGTGTTTTGTCATGGTTCAATAGCATGTGTGCATGTGCTTAAAGTATTTTACCGATTCGTTGCATGCATCTAACCCTAAACTTGACTTAGCTCATATATTTTAAGTAGACATCCTCAAGAAAACACACACGAGATAATAAAATGAGGGTGTGGAGAGTTGAAAAGAGTTTAGTTGGTGCACATTTTGAGCATGTGTGTTATCACAACTTAAACAAATTAAACAACAATTGGTTGATGTTTGGGGTGCAATTTGAGTTTGTGTAGTGAGTGAAACCCAGAAACAGAGGAACTTTGTCATCTTTAATAGGGGAGTGACAGATGTGTCAGAAGTGTTCGCAATGACGCAAGTAAAAGTTTGGTCTTGGATTTATGCAAAATTTCGTTCTGTTTCGTTTTGTTATTCTAATTAGTGTTTGGATCCTTTAGTGTGTATGGAGTTGATCTCTTGATGTCTTTTTGTGTATTTTATTAATGTTAGAAATTTGTCAGTTTGGTAGCCGGTTCTAGTTAAGAGGAGGATAAAGTGTAATTTTGTATAAGGATTGAACCATCCCGAAGTGGTTGTCATTTATTTATTTTTTATTGTTGATAAAAAAAATTAACTTAAGCAAAAATGAGTACTACAGAAATAAAAATATATATCGTTTATCACCCTCTTCATAACCAAGAGAGAACAAAAATAATAGTATTCACCTAAACCAAAGTGAAAATTTGCAATATCATCTATTTTGGATATATGAACTAACAAGAAAAAAAAAATCAATGTTTAATTAAGTACAATATATTTGGGTCCTAATTATAAAAGGTTGAACAAGAAGCTCTTAATTTAATATTCTAGAGTCTTAATTTAACTTGCACGAAAATAAGTTATCGATGTAAAAAAGGAAAAGAAAGTGTCCTGTTATTGTGGGACATTTGACTCATTCTGGTTTACAGAATCAAACATGTTCTCTGGCAGAGTCTGCAAACATTGCCTTAAGTCATATGTAATAAGATCCTTATTACATAATCAAACATGGCTTCATATTCATCAACTACATTTTACATTTTTTTACATTATTTAAATTATCACTTTCACTACCCACTAATACAATATCTTTGACCTGTATTAATTCTTGACCTAGCAATGCCAACTCAAGCACAAAGCACTGTTGAAGTTCATAAAATTATTTATACAACTTTTGTTATTAGTTGGTCTAATGTCATAATTACTAAGGTGTATGTTTTCTTTAATAATTAGGGTTCAAACTATTATTTTTCTTCTTTTCATACACAATCTTTCCCTGAGTTGAGATTAGTTTAAAACAAAATCTAAGAATAATATATATAAACGAATTTTTGGATACCAAAATAATTAGTTACAATAGGAATTAAAATAGAGATCATTTTAGAAACTTAAAAAAAAATTGGTTTTTAAACTAGTTTATATTATTTTCTATTATTGTTAAATAGTAAATTGATATCTAATTAGCAACTAAGGTTTTAACTATCAATTATTTAGTTTCTAAATTTGGTAGCAAAAATATTGATTGCTAATTAGATACCAATTAAAAACTATTTAACAATAATAAAAACTAATTTAGAAACCAAATTTCTTTTTAGTTTCTAAAATAGTCTCTAATTTAGTTACTATTGCAACTAATTATTTTGATTTCTACAAATTAATTTTTATTTCATAATTTTCTTATAGTGATATAATAAATCATATATCAAGTTCAACCTATAAAACCCACAAACTCGTAGGAAATTGAGTTAAATTGATCCAATATATATCATAAAGGAAATTCAATTCAATCTCTTTGTGTTATCTGAGTTATTCAATCCAATGCATACTCTTAAATAATAACATCAAAGTTACTCGTATCCAACTTTATATAATTTAATAAATTATTTTATATCTTAAAATGTTCAAAGATATACTTTTATTTTTTTATATGTTTTATCATTTTTATTATTATTCTCTCACACTTAAAAAATCATTCTAATTAAATAGATTGTCTCTTAATAATACCTTCGTTTTTACTAAATTTAGTTTCTAAACATTGATGAATTGACTATATAATAGTTTTTTTTTTATCGGCATTGACTATATAATAGTAACTATTTATATAATTTCAACTTTGAATAATTTAATAAGTGATTTTACATTTCGAAAAGATAATATTTCAATAAAATATAACCATTTTAATAAATACCATTTTCAACTTTTTTATTAAAAAATATTTTTATTTATCTAGAAAAATTTACCTATAAAATTTGCCTTTATGCATAAAATATGTTGGACTGGTGCAGGACTCATCTTTTCTTTGTTTTTTTTGTGAATACTGTGATGCTATAGTAGTACATCTATAAGTTTTATGATGAGAAAATGTAACAGGGTTTAGCAATATCCACGAAACAAAATTTAATGTCTTTTTTATTAATAAAAAGTAATTAAACTAAGTAGAATGTATTAATTTATATAAAAAAAAGTAAGGAAATTAAGGAGGTTAATAAGTCAAAAAAACCTTTTATTTGTATATTAGGTCAGGTTGAAGGAGTCACGTCACTCGATCATGATTGACCGACCAATCGAGTGATCAATCATGTTAAATAACAAATTAAAATAAATGACAAGTAAGGAAACATTTTATAAATTCGGACCACAACCCGCCAAATTCGAGTGACACTCCGAGAAATTAGCTAGATTATTTGAATATATGTTCTAGATATACCTTCTTACAAATCTGAGTGACATCCAAAAAAATCAGCTGACAATGATTTATTGAAGATATGTATCAGATATAACTCATCAGTTAAATAATTCATTATCAAACACTATAAATAAGTCTTCTACAAATAAGTAAGGTACGCTTTTATCAATTTTACACTATACATCCTCAATACAAAGTACTTACTTTATCGAAAAGAGTAAAACTCAAGTAATATCTACCTTACTTTGTTTATACAATTTGTACAATTTCATCAAAATCATTATCAAAAAGAAAACTTGAATATGAGAAAAAAATATGATGGCAATGTTAGTGACTTTTGATGGTGATGGTTGTGTCTTAGCCAAGCTGTCACCACTAGACAAGTATATGCCGATATGAAGCTTATCCTTATACAACTTATCCATGTCATATTTATATGATGCATCAGGAATAATAGTATTTTGTCTTAAAGGAGACATTAATCATATGAATCAAACAAATATTATTATAAGACATCTTCCTTCAATGGCCTTAATTTGTCTTGTGCATCATTTTATAACACCTAAATACACATAAAAAGCACCATTGATAATGATGAAATACATTTTTTTAGGAAGATATAATGATGAAATAATTAATGGGAAGGGACATTCTAATTAGCTTAATTTTTTGGTTCTTGCTTTCATGGTTGGATTTTTTTGTGTTATGATATATAGCCCTCAGACTTTGGAGAGACACACACCAATTCAGCAATTCCTTGTGATGGATCAACAAGATATATTAAAAACACAATAGAAAACTCTTATAGATATATTTTTAATATTTTCTTAAATATTATTTCATATGCATAACTGAGCTTATAACTAAAAGAATATCATATATTTATGTTGTACTTTGATAAACGACTCATATACTTAGTTTTCTTATAATTAATATATATTTAGTTGGGATTATATTTTAATAAAAAGTTCCTGTAGGTTCTATTTAGATGGAAAATTGTAAAGGTTCAGAAAATTTGAATTGTTGTTATTCAAATTTCCTTTATTTTCAATTTTTTTAGCAAATCAATTCAACTTTCTTAAATTTCAAATTCTTCGTTCAAAGTAGTTTAATTTATATGGTAAGTAAAAATAAATAAATGTTTACAAATTAAAATATAAATATTAAACCTTATGAAAATAAATATGGATTGATTTTAAATGTTTGAAAATAATAAAAAAATAGTTTAAATAATGTTTAAAAATTCAAACGTATAAATATTTACAATTTTTATATCAATATTAGTAGAAAGAAGGCAAAGAAAGGAGAATAGAAGGAAGAGAGAAAAAAAAAAAGGAGTGAAAGAGATCGAAAGAGATATGAGAAAGAAAGGCTATTGGGCCAAAGGCCCAAAGCTAAAATGAGAAGAATGGTGGGAAAATAACGTTGAATCTAAGATTGAGAATATAAAGTGATTTAATTTTTAAATCAAAATCATAAATGAATTTATAAAAAAAAAAACTAATTATACAACTAATCTCATTAATATTTATAAATTATTGGGAGATTTATTTTGTCACGGAAGAAAAATGTATTTCACTATCAATAATTTTTTTTATCAACAATAAAAAATAAATAAATAAATGAAAATTACTTTAAGATTTCCATATACATAAATATATAATATCATTTTCATACTAGACGCGTCTACCAACTATATATCAATGATTTTAAGAACAAGAATGAAACATTGTTTAAGTATCAAATGTTTTTGTTATTTGAAATTTATTTATTTTTAGTTTAATACAAATATTCCTCTTTATTGTTTAATTAATGCTTTGTTAATCAGTATTGTAAGATCATTCATAAAAGTATTAATAGACTTTTGACATTAATATCCAGAGTTTTTAAATATATTCCTTCAATACTTTATAAAATATTGCTAATTTTTGCTAATATTCTTCTGTAAAAAATATAGATATACTAAAATCCAACTCTTTAGCGTTTTTTAAAACAATAAAAATTCCAGAAGAATTTTCAAGGGAAAAATTAAAGTACAACATTTCATAAAAAAAGTTATTATTACACTTAAAATATGGAATAATTAAAAAAATTCTAGCTATTTAAAATATTCAATAAAATTTCTTAATAAATATTCTTCAATGCTTCTGAACAAATGCTTTAGATTAACATAAAAAAAGAGTTAAGCATTTACTTTTTGTTGTTTTTTTTGAGGAATTTGGTGTTTGTTTATGTGAAAGGAGAAGAAAGAAAAAGAAAAGAAATGGAAATTATGATGTTGGGAAAATAACCAAACTAAGGTTGCTGTTATGTCGCTTCAAAAGAAAAAAAAAATCTTAACACATAAGTCTATATCTTATTTATTTTTTAATATTTTATCTCAATTTAAATAATATAAGAATCTATTTTATTATTTCTATTTTTCTTATTTCTTTATGTACTGCTTTTGCTGTAGCATCTAAACAAAAAGTTAGAGCAATTCTTTACATAATTTTTATATTTTGATGGTTATGTATTATTAATATATTTATTGATATTATTAATTGGTAAATTATATAAATAATTTAAAGATAATTATGGTACAAATTAACATATAACTCTTTTTTAATATTTTTTAAATTATATATTTTGTGAATTTAGAATAATTAAATCTGAAAGACTGTTTCTTCCTGCACCTCCATATCTTCTTCTGCTACCTCCATACACAACATGAAAATATATTTTTATCCTTCTTGTGTCACCTCTATAGATTAGTTTTCGGATTATGTAATCCAGAAACTCATTTGAAAAAAGACTTCCGGATTACATAATCCAAAAGCTAAATAAAACTTCCGGATTATGTAATCTGAAAAGTAATCATGCATCTGAAAAAAGGCTTCTAGATTACGTAATCTAGAAGTTAATTACAAATTTGAAAAATGACTTTCAGATTACGTAATCTAGAATATTATAGAGAGACACTTTTAGAAATTCGAAAATTTATGGAGGTGAGAGAAGAAGGTACGGAGGTTCAGGAAGAAACAGTCAATCTGAAATATGGAATGAGGTTAAGTAGCCCAACCCAATGCTGTAACCAGCCCAGCTTGTTGCCAGTGGCTCAACTATCAATGGATTTTCTTTTCTGATACATAAAATGCATTTAAGATTATAATAATAAAATATAATCAATATTCATCTGTAGTTCAATTTACACACAATAAAAACATTTACCATAGTTCTACACATTTGAAACTTGAAGTTTGTTCATTTATGCCCAGTATATTTTAAATTCTTAAGAGAGTTTTATAAACTTAATTCAGAAAATATATATTCTCGCTTCATTTTGTTCAATATATATATATATATATATATATGAAACCAATTACAATTTTAAATATTATTGTAAATTCTTATATTTTAATTATAATATATAAGTTTAGAGTGATATTCTTATTCTCCTCACAATTAACTTATTATATATTTAAAATGTAATATATATTTACATATGTGAATTTATTTTTTTAAAATACAAAGTATTTATTCATTTTTTTGTTTAAAAATAAACATGGTTGAATATACTAATAACAAAATTTTGTGATAATTATAATATTGGACAATGTTTAAATGATGATGATATCAGAGGTACTAAGAAATAAACTTTACACCTAACTCAATCTTATAAGGCGGATTTTTAATATGAGTTTGCACTCATTATATGTTATGAAAGGTTTTTATCTCTAATTAATGTGATTTTCAACACATCTCTCTCATGTTTAGACTTGTCAACTTGTACGTGACACTATATATTTATGGGGTGATCTGATAGTGGGTAGCTTGATAAGCCCAATATACACTCATTAGAATAAACTTTAAATGACTCTGATAACATATTAGGAAGTGAACTTAAACCTAACTCAATCTTACCAAATCTACTCAAAAGATGAGGTTTGTTGTATCGATATGGCTCGCACGATCGATATTATGACTCAATACCCGATTTAAACCGAACGACACGACGACAACGAGACTGATTAATGATCTAGCGTTTGTTAAACTCCTTTTATTAGGCTCATTGATGATAATGAGTCCACAATAATTGTATAAATTAGCAAATATCCCAAAGAATCGGATACACAATCATTTAATCCTAAATACTGAGTGTCGAATGCTAAAGTCTGACTTAAGCGTCAAAGTACTTTTTGTAGGTACCATCCGAGTCCGGAGCTAGTGAGGAGGAGGAATGGAAGAACGAGATAGTGAGAGTTCAACTGAAAAGAATGAGCAAGGTGCAGACCGAGCGACCGATATGTTATTATCTCTAGTCAACATGGGATCTTCAACAAAAGATTTAAATGAAGGTGATAATATGAACAATGATGATAGTAATTGTAATGATAAAAGTGTAAATATAGTTAGAATATTAATAACAATAATAGATGTATATTTACTAGTAATAAAAAAATTCATCATCAAAGTAATGAAAGCACACTTATCATCTAAAACTAAAACCTATATTCTTAATTTTTTTATTTCTTTTTATCAAGAATGTAAAAGTGTTTGAGAATGTTGGAGATCTTACATCAATTATAGATAATGATATTTTATAGTATATAAGTGAGTAAAAATCTCACCTTATAAATTGAGTTTAACTTAGAATTCACTTCTTAATATGATATCAAAGTCATTTAGAGTCTATCATATTATTTGTTTGACTGATCAGGTCATCTGCTATCGGGTCATTATTGGACTACCCATTATATAGTTACATATACGAGTTAATCGCCTCAACTGAGGGAGTGTCTTGAATATCTCATATCAAACAAAGATAAAGATAGATAAAGATATTTCAGTGCAAATATCACGTTATAAGATTGATTTAGATTTAAAATTTACATTAATATGAGAATTAATTTAAAAATGATTTAAACTTCTTCTTCCGATATTTTTATTTTCCTTAAAATAACATGTTTTATTTTAAAATTTGTTGTAAAAAGACCTATAACCATCCTGAACATGACATAAAATACTCAAATATTCACATTCATTAAACACTCCACACACAAAAAAAAACTCACTAAATATTTAATCCCGGTTAGTTTTTTCTTTTGACAACTCCAATTTCGTGTTTTATTAAATGGATATAAAATTAACTATTGTTGCAACAAGAAGCATATACTCTCTATACATTCCTATTGTCTTCGAATTACAACTTAAAATTCATTGGTAACAAGGTTTTTTATTTTCATTAATCAATAACCAAATGTAGAACTTGCATATTACAATATATTTTTCAATAGTTTTTTTACTATAGTAATAGAATGGAATTTTGAGCCATCATGGTGATGTGTAGAAGAATGAAAAAAAGAAATAAAACACATTTAAAATGGGGCAATTTGCAGAGAAAGAGGAAAGAGGATGCAACTAAGTATATAATTATTTATGCTGCGCTGACTGAGTATTGGTCTAAGCAAATTTGCACATTTTGCATCTCAATACAATTTTTTTAATATTTCTTTAATATTAGAATCTCATAAATGTTTTTAAATGTTTAGATTAGATTTTAAGATGGCGTGCAGACATTTTGTTCCTTTGCACTCTTCATTTTCCATTTCCAGAGGTCAAGAACCCTAACAGGTGCTGCTCCTTTCCTTCTCTGCTCAAACATTTTCTAACCCTCTTATTTTTTCCTCAAATCTTCACATGGGTTCTCATCAAAATCTCTTTTTTCTCCCATTTTCCCACTTCCATTTTAATCTTTGATATTTTTTATCTGCTTGGTTTTTACCGCAAAGATCTGATTTCTTAACCCTTTTTTTCCATGCTAAAAATGGATCTTCATCAAAACCCAGAAGCTGAAATCTCTGGGGCAGGAGGTTTTGCATGTGTGCATTTGTGAGATTTGTGTAATTTATCCCCTTTCATGGTTTGACTTTATTTGAGCTAAAGCAAAGGTGAGTTTTTTTAGGTCATTACAATCTGCTGTTTTTGTAGTAGTAGTTGCTCATGTTTTTGTTTCTCATGTTTAATGTGCTGTGTTCTGAATTGCGTTGGTTTGTTAGGAGAATGCAATGGAGTTGGATAATCTGTGAGGATATTTAACATAGTGTACATTCACTGCATTGTATTCCTGCAAATAGTTTCAGCATTGGTGTTGTGATGGATGGTGATAATGGTCTTAACATTCGTAATTGGGGTTACTATGAACCGGCCACATCGTTTAAGAGCCACCTGGGGCTGCAGCTGATGTCATCCATGCCGGAAAAGCCTTTA
>Ga0123342_1004912_pt1 | contig 19977 bp, 7 predicted proteins | sample Turbeawhitnodule_FD_89960 | JGI IMG/M metagenome (GOLD analysis project Ga0123342, IMG submission 89960) | Root nodule microbial communities of legume samples collected from Mexico - Turtle bean Mexico white nodule | ecosystem: Host-associated > Plants > Roots > Nodule | place: Mexico: Nepantla... | reverse complement strand
TTTATTTATTTTTTATCATTATTAATTATTATTTTTAATTTTTAATAATAGTTATTATTTCATAAATTTATTATTAATATTTTTATTTTAATTATCATTTTATATATTTATTAATATTTTAATAATAATTATTATTATTTACATTATTTTAATCATATTCTTCGTAAATCTTCGTAAATATTCACAAATTTGCAAAGAAAGAATTGTGCAATGCTTTTGCTTTGAAATTTGTGTTTTATTAATTTTTTGTTTCTTGGTTTCTGAGCTTTACGTGCCTTTCTTCACTTCCTGAGAATCCGTCGTTGGATACAAACAGAACATTAATGTATGTTTATCCAAATGGTGTTGGTCTCTACATGGTTGAGTGTAGTAGGAACAAGGGTGGGGTTATAAACCACTAGCCATATAAATCTAGTTTTTTTACAGTTTTTTACAATTATTGCATATTGTATAGTAGATGAAATGAACATTTTTTTAGAGTGAAAAATTAGAAGAATCTATCACATCAAGGATAAGATCAAATATAATTGATGAAAATTTGATGTTGTTATATCTTGTTTTGAAACTATTTTTTATTTTTTTTATAATTTTGACGTTGTTATATCAGATATAAGTTTCTTCATAATATTTTTTTATCATAATAAAATAACTAGAAAAAATAAAATTAATTTCTCTAAAAGGTAAAAAGAACTAATGTCTAAAAACTCTTTCATATAATTTTTCTAATTTTTTATTTTTAATTTATATATAAACTAAGGTTAATTTACAGAGAAATCAAATTCATATTTTTTTTTTCTTTTATATCATAAATTAACTCAATTTCACAAAATTAACTTGATAAATTTACTTGCAAATTGATAACTGAAAGTTTTTAAAACTCTCAGTAGTAACATCTAATTAACTTTAGACTAAATCACCACCTTTTGAGACTGCAAGTAAGGTAGTTCAAAGAGATTACACCTAACCACAATTAATATTTTTTAAATAAACTAATTCAAATACACATTTTTCAACTTTTAAAAATTTTGCTTATTATATCATGGTTCTTTCAATTTGTGTACACAAGACTTACATGGAGAATAAAGGTAACTTGGTGTCATAATATCAAAAGGAAAAAAAGTGCTTAATCTTCATATCCATAGCATATTTATTGTGCAAAGTAGAGGTTCCATAATTTTCTCTTCACATAAAAAAGTTTTTGGTCACTGGTACCTAGGCATCAAAGGATATTATTCTTAGAAGGCAAATTCTTCCTGCACCCATCTTTTTCAACCTACACCTACATAGTTTTAAATTTTCAAAAATACCATTTATTCCAAAAATACCATTCAGAATGAGAAATAATGCATTCCTAAAAAGTATATTGTGTTCTGAAAATAAAAATCCAGAATAAAAAAATATGTAATACAAAAAATTTGTTATGCAAAAAAATATCCAGAAGAGATCCGATCCAGAATGTATTTTGATATGTACCCATTTTATTTAACTCATTTTATTTAAGGACATTTGTCCTCTTTTCATACTGAAATTGGGTCCAAGAAGTAATTGCCTTTTTAGAATGCTGACTAGAGTCTATTACAATTTTAGGTGTTCTCATGAAGACATCACAACCCCTGTGATCACATCCAAGATTTCTCCGTACATCTCCATGACATCTAGAAAATATTTATAGTATCTTTTCATGCTTCAGTAATTAAAAATTTAGCCAATTTGTTCCACATTTTACGATTTCTTCAACGTTTTAAATTGAAAAATCTAAAATTATTTTTTATTTGGATAACAAAAATTGGAATTACAGTAGAACCCGAAACAGAGAACACGGTTCTACTACCCCAGCAACTTACTACTAGTATTAGATTGGACAAGGTTCAGCCTCAGAAGGATTGACCATTACAGAGAGCGATTGCCATTGGCACTGTGTATCGAAGACACCCACTGCCACCACCTCTCCCAAAAAGGAATAAAATGAATGGAGAAGAAATGTCCTTCCATATCAACCTCGTCCAGAAATATGTAATAACCAGTTCAAGAGATATAAACTGAAAAGGCTCAAAAACAAATGATAGAAATTCTCACTGCATGCATATCAGAAATGCAGAGGAAGAAAATTGGGAAAAGGACCAATAAGAAAACCGGGATTGTCATCATCTACCTTGAGTATGCAGCATGAATTGATTAAACATGGGTGTAAGGTATTCCTATCATCCCTCATCATTATCGCATTAAGGGCATTAAGGGCATTGGTACTCATCACATAGAAAATTGGCAACTAGAAAGAAATACCAAATTCCAAACATATCAGAACTTGTAATATTTATAACAAAACAAAGGAGTCAATCAATCAACCTGGTATGCGAAAACAGTCCTCTGATTTCTGTTCCGCATGTAGACTTCTGGATTAAAACTTTCATAAAAAATAATTCCAATGGGTTAATTCGGAAGTTAAAAAAAATAATTTCAGCTAATCTAGAATTTAAAAAAACTATTATAGATTATATAATTCAGAAACATATCCTGTACTTGCATAAATAAATATATTCTAGATTGTATAATCCAAATTAAAATAAATAATTTTAGATCGTAAACACAGTCTCAAAATTTTTAACTTTCGAATTAATACCGAAACTTTCAAAATCACTCAATTTAGGATCTTCCTAGGGAAACCTCATAGAATGATATTTTTTCCGTTTCCACGCTTCATGGAGGTACACGAAGAAACTATGGAAGTGTAGAATGAAAGAACCTCATGATGAAGGATGAAATAATTCCTATTGGGTCAAAAAGTTAAAATTCCAGTTTCCGTGAAATGCTTGTCCCTACTCATACATTTGCATGGCCTGATGATTCAATCAGGCAAAAAGACCAAAGCAGTCGTACCAGTGCATTGCATCATCAGTTTATTACCTAAATCACATGAAAGCTTTACTTCACCATGTCCTGTTACAGCTATGTCCTCTCACTCTACAGCTACATATATTAATGTGTTCGTTACATATATATGACCTACCTTCAATATTTTTTATCAGTTAGATCATAAAAAATAAATTGAATATAGAGCTTTGGAGAGAGAAATATGTACAGAGACTGGAATGCTTCATTCATCTTTCCTTGCAAACTCATGCATCTTTTTCTGCCCGATTTCCACAAGTAGAGTCAAGAGAGCCTCGCACACCTGAGATGCATCTCCTTCAGAAAGGTCATCATTAAGCGATGAATAAACCATCCAAGCATGGTCTAATTTTCGCTTAGGTCGCACCACAACAGATCCAGGAACTTCTGCATCTCGGCATGTCACAAGGCCGTCGCTTTTCTCACCGTACCTAACCTGTGTCAATTGTGCACAAGCAGCCATTGCAGCACCAAGGGGCATCACCACAGGGAGTTTTGTAGACTCACCAGTAGGAGCGACGAGGGGTGGAAATTCAGCATGTGCAACATGAGATAATGTGGCTAAAACAACAGGGGAAATGCCAGCTTCAGTCCGAAAGGAAACAACTGGGACTTCGTTTGGCAGATGATGCTCTTTCAAAAACTCTCTCCGCCTTTCATATGTCAAGTCTTCTAAGGCTCGCATGTCACCCTTCAAAATAATAGATGATAAGTAATAGCAAGCAACCGTAACTTCAATGATGACGAACACTGACAGCAACTAAACAAAACTAACCTCAGGTAAAGATTTAAAATAATTATGTAGCTTACAAGGAAACATAAGATAGAAATAACTTAATCAACCAGTTTCTACATTAAATAAGAAGAATCAAATAATGACACCATACAACTTTTGTTAGCATAAACTGACAAATATGTAGATTAGCAGAAACTATTTGAAATGCCTTTTAAAAGGATCCTTCGATTTCTCAAATAATTTAGCAAGAACAAAGTAATACCAGATTGTAATAAGAGTGAGAAATTGAAAATACAACCTGCATGAATAGACAGAATCTAGAATCCCAACCGTGCAGCAAACTATATTGAACAAAAAGAACAAATCACTCCTGGGAGACTTCAAGGAGTTTTCCTTGGCATAACAGCTAATTCAGGATAAGACTTCAATTTGGAATAAAGGGCGTGATATTTGTACATGAGTTCCAGATATGTCAAGGGGTTGGGCAACTTTGTTCCATTGATATTTCTTTTTTCTTAAGTGTTAAGTATTTAGCTCTTACCATTACGAGAATTTCTTATTCTACAAATTCATTTTAATTTCTTTGTTTTATTGAAGATCCCACCATTAACTAGTGATATGACCAAAACAAAGTATAAAAGTGAGAGACAATCCTCACTTTCCATGCTAGCTTTTGGAATAAATTAGATTCTCAAATTCTAAGATGGTATTCAAGTTTATCCTAGTAGTTGTTCGACCTATTAGGTCATTCATTTATCAAGTTGATACACATATTCAATATTACAAACTTGATATTCAAGATATTCAGTCCTCAACATTATGAGATGTGTATGAGATGTCATAATAACTAATAATACAACAACCAGCTGATAAAATGATAATAATAATACAACAAAAATAGTGTACGCAAGTGGAGGGTCTCATTCTATGACCAAGTTTTTGAGGTAGAATTATGCTCAAACCCAAATTCCAAGATGTAAGATGTGTTAGAGATCTCACACTAACAATGATGAAACAACCAAAATAGTGTATATAAGTGGAGGAGCCTCATCCTATGAGCTAGCTTTTGAGGTTGAATTAGGCACAAACTCAAATTCTAATATGTAAGATGTGTTAGACATCTCACATTAACTAATGACACAGTAGCCAAAATAGTTAAATATGTGAAAGGGGGTCTGATCCTATGAGCTAGCTTTTGAGGTTGAATTATACTCAAACCCTAAATTCGAAGATGTCTCGATGAACGTTCTTTAATAAAAAAAATAATCCATATATTTCCTATTAATATATTTTTTAAACAAATAATTATACTTCCCATATCTATCTCTTTCTTACAAAATATGATTATGCAAGCAAAAACAAACTTACGTAATATTTATATTTTCTTTAGTAATAGATAGGACAAGATTGTTTCCAATCATTCTGATGGGACCGAAACAGTCTGCTAAATAGCATTGTAGTTCAAGGAATCAATAGATATTCCTTTGTTGATCAAGGCTCTTCAAGACCCTTTTAGAATATTAGATTTGGTTTTGATGATGTACTTTAAAACTATTATGAGGTGCTGTTTTTATTTTATGTGTGAATGTTTAGAGTCATCTATTAGTTCTAGGTTTACTTTAGTTTATGTATCTCATACTTATTTTGTGCCTTTGGGAAAATGTTTTCGACAATATTTTAAAAATGTTTTAGAACATAATAATCGATTATGTTAAAACATAATCAATCATTTTGTGATGCATAATGTTGTGCTTCCACATATAATAAATTATCTTATTTCATAATTGATTATCAAAAGTGAAATAATCATTTATTTGAAGCTTAATTCAAACACAAGCTATGCAGGTAATCGATTATGTTATGACTACAAATAATCAATTAGGTTGTTCTTCAATTGAGAGCAAAATAATGGATTATCACTGAATGCAATCAATTACATCGGTTTTATATCAGTTTATATTAAAAGCTTTTCTGCATATTTTGAAAGTAACAAGTCTTACACAATTACAAATAATTTCTAATAGTTCTCAAGAAAATAAAAGTGTTTTTTCTTTGGAAATCTATGAGGGGATTTTTGACTTGAAGGTATTGGTTGATATATCTGCATAAACTCTTGCTCTTATTCTTCTTGGATTATCCATCACATTAAGTGCTATTTTTCCATTAACTTTTTATTCTTAGTGTGACTTTCTATACACCAAGTTTGGCGTTTCATATAGTAGACTTTTACATGGTTAGGTAGTATTCTTGTTAGGTTTTCAAGAAGGTTGTACATCTTGAGTGATTGCATTTATGCATGCAAAGTGTATTTTTAATCCAATATTCAAGATTGTGCAACAATCCTACTAAGGTTATCGTGATTAATATTATATGTAAATTCGGGAAGAATCGAACAAGTGTAAAATTCTGTGTTCTTTCTTGTCCTTTATTTTATTTTGTGTTCTTCGTATTTTCTTGGATTGCAAGTGATCTTAACTTCTCTCAAATTCTTAATCAAGTGTAGCAAGAACATTTTTTGAGGTTCTACTAATCAAATAAAAAAATTTAAACACCAATTCACCCCTCCTCTTGTTAGTGTAGGTATTTTTCTTTACACCCTCAAGCAACACGAAACTGTGATACAGCATATCTGATCAGAAAATGTAGATTACAAGCAAGACAACAAATGGCCAAAGTTTTTATAGAATAACAAAAGAAAATGTAAACGTGCATGCAATGCATTTCAAAAGGATGCCAAAGAAAATATACGTTTCAAACAGAAAAGAACCAAAGGGTGATAACAAAAAAATACTCAACATACCTTAATTACTTTACAGATAAGAATCTCAGTAAGTTTTCGTAAATTCACATAATCGCCAAGCTGTCCTTCGCGTAGAAGATCTGAAGCTATAGGAGTTCCACCGTAGGGACTTTGAGCTAATGCCAAACCAGCAACTTTGTCTTTCAAATCAGACCAATACAACGATAAAGCAGCTGCTGCATCTACTCCTCCTTTGCTATGTCCAAGAAGCATAACACGTTTCTGTGAACCCCAATAAATTTCCTCAATGTACTCTTTCAGCTCTCTGGCATTTTTCTCCACTGAAGCCTGGTTAGTAATTACTCAAAATTCAGTAATAGAACTGAAAAACAAGAACACCCATATGATCTACAAAAAAATTAGTTATAAATTTTCATACGAACTACTATCATCATCATCAAGTACTGGATTGACCACTACTACTACAATGACTATTAGAATGTACCTCGCTATGAATCTTTGCAATATGACAGGCCAAACCCAATTTTGAAAAACTGACTTTTGTATTGACAAAGTAAAGTGGACCATGATTACTGAAAAGACCTGCCATTGCAAAAAGCATTATAGTTAAGAGCACAGAAAATATGTTGCAACAATGAACTTAGGCACTTTTACTATTTACATCCGATAGGTCAGGCCAGGTGCTCATAAACATTTATCATTCCAGATGCACCATTGACTTTAGGCCTTTCCTTTATGTGAGGCTTGAAAGTGGAGTTGGTCATGATTAACCTGATCATTATATATAATCAGTCACTTTACCTGGAACTAACAAATAAACCACTGAATTTGGTAACTTGTGAACACCATGCCTGACAAAGTAAGGTAAAACTTAGTTAACAAAACAATGACAACGAGAAAATTGGAAAAAATAAAATTCTACCAACTTACTTGATGTTGTCCAGAATTTCAAGGAACCTATCAGTTCCATCTTCAACCGGAGGCATTCCTGGATCACGTTGAAGCCATCCTATATCATCTGCAGATCCACGCACGGTCCTTCGAGCACGATCAATCAGGCTGAAGTAATAAAAACAGATTACAAACCCTCACGTCAATTGTCAAAAGGGCTTTAAAGCTTTAAAATTCAGATTTCAGATGGTTCTATAACAAAATTTAAAAACTAAATCAGAGTAAAGGAGGACAAATCAACATCCACAAATTCAATGATGGGTACAACAAGGAAAACAGTAGAAAATTATACACAAGGATGACAAATAAACCCGTCTCCACGGGTATTGTCGGAACCTAACCTGATTCTCTGACGGATAATCCCCACATTGGCTTAGTATAATACTTGATTTTTTAAATTAGGTATGGGAATGAGTATGTACACATCCACCCTGTCCCTATCCCTATACTCTCGTCCCAATACTTGTCCTTGTTCCTATACCCGTTCCAATACCTGTCTCTGTCTTCGTACATTTTGTTTTACAACCAATAATTTAGTTTTAACATTGTATTTTTTTTTAAATTAAAAATAATTATAATTTACTTTGACACTTATAATGTATTTTCTATATATTAACTATTGTACTTAGTTGAATTATATATTACATGTGATTATCTTATTTATAAAAAATATTAACTATTGTACTTAGTTGAATTATATATTTAAAAATAATATTTTTTAAACAATATTTTATATTTTTGGAATAAATAAAATATTGTTAATAATAAAGACTAAGAAGCCACTAACAAAATGTCAAATATTTAAAAGTAATAACAATTTTTTCAATACTAAAATAAGACAGAATAATATATTTGAAGGATTTAATACATTTAATCCAATTATTTTATATTAGTTTTAAACTGTGTTAGGATAAAAAAAAAACAGTAATGATTATTTAATATATTATAATTATTAATTCCAAAATTATAAAACATATTTGTTATTTTTTGTGTATAGGGATAAAATCTCAGTTTATGGTATATTGAAAAATTAATTCTATAATGATTAATGTTATAATATCAGAATTAATATATGGAAAATAAATTATAAGCTTTAAGTAAAACATAATTATTTAAAAAATAAAATATTAGAAGTAAATTATTGAATGCAAAAGTAAAAATAACATATATAATTACCTTATCTATATTAAGTCATAAATATATTAAATAAATTATGTACCTAAAAAATATAATTATCTTAATTTGAAATATCCTTTGTTGTCTTGATTATACTAACTAATATTTTTAAATTTTAGTATTAAACTAACTAGTTAATGAGGACAGTTAGCAAATGTCAGAGATTTAAAACTAACATATACTCTTAACGGACTAAATGCAGGCATAGTCATATTTATAAGTGCTACAAATATATTTAAACCTTTTAAATAATATTAGTACATTTAAATTATGCTAACGAAATTTTCTAAACTAATGTGAATAATTTTTTCTATTGTAGAAACTGCCACAACTTTTTCTTATTAATCGATCTTGAAGGTTTGTCAAATTCATTTCTCTCGGTGTTCATGCATCTCAGTGCATTTAAAAACAAATATACAGAATAGAACAAGTGCACCCAGATGAAATAAATATGAAGAACCAGTTAGGTCTAAATTTGCAAACTCATTTCACACAACCGTCCTTTTAAAAAATTCACCACAGAATGTCACACCTATCTAATACATTACAGTTTATAACAACTATAACTAGCCAAGAAGCAATGATGTTTCCTATTCTATACCTTTATATAGAGCCACAAACATATAAGTTGATAAAGAATACCTTTGGAACATGGAAATGCCACTTTGTCCAGTGCGATTCGATTCAACAAGTGCACTCGAATTTTGTAACAGAACTCCACCAGAGGTACTAGTGATTTCATCTTGCAAATGTGGACGTGCAAAAGTTGAAGTGTTGGATGATTCAACACTAGTTAAATGAATTCTGTTTGAAGGAATATGATCAATTTCAGTAGATGAAGATGCATCAGTTTCTGCAGAAGGAAATTCCACAAGCTCTTGTGCGATAGGGACAGAAGCACCAGAACCTCTGGGGGAATGTTCTACTGAAATATTAACAAAAACTTCAAGGTCTAAATTGCAGAAGTCAGGGAATTGTAGCAAGTACAATTAACAAAACAGACATGACACAAAGTCACTATAAATCAAAGGCACATGTTTAGGAAGTAATCAAATAAAATAACACGAGTAAAGGTACTCAAAGAAATATATATAAGGAATAAAGTAAAATCTTGTTTAGAAATCTTTACAACATTTTAGAATATCTTTGATGACCTCTTAGGCAATTTTGTTAAAATTGTGAATGTACTCACATACTCATGTGATCCTAGGAGTAAGGGAGACACAGCAAGGTGATGCACATGGTGGATTAGGAGAAGCATAGGTTGTAGTGGGATCGGTTGCTCATGAAAACAAAGTATCTTGCTAACAACCCAAGATGGCCCTCTTCTCCTAGGGTTCCATTTGCAAATCAGAACATAGTCAAACAGTTCTCGATGGTGCCCACTCTCATCATCGACAACACAACTATCACAGTCATTGGCACCAGCAACCAACGCAACATTGTCACAAATTCTATCTCAACATCAGCTATCACAGCACTCATGTCCATCACCTTGGTCATTGCCTTCATCTTTGACTATGTTCTGTATTTTGTTGTTAATACTTCTGTTCTTGCTGCCATTTTTTAGAGTGTTTTGTTCTATTTAGTTGTGTTAAGTATTGGGTCTTATGAGTTATTTTTCTTGACTGTATTATTTTTAATGCATGCACAGGTTATAAATATAGTTTTTCATACACTAATATACTCGTAACTCTTGCAATCCTCAAGTTACGATTTTTTATCCTCCTTCCAATCCTTTTACCATCATTCTCTAGCTTGACAACATTGCTTTTAGGTATTTCTTATATTTTTAGTCAAGGAAATGTAATAAAGATATTATCTTAGAATATTCATAAACAAATTCAAAATTAGCTGTAGATGAAATTTCATGAAGTAGTAGAGGCATAGTAAAAGGAATCCCAAGTCCTATGTTACCTAGAGTAAAGCAAATTTTCAGAATCAAATTATACCTACAATAATCTCTAAAGTGAAATCCACATGCTTTACTAGGATTTTTAAGGCTGGTTTCTACAAGGTTTCACAACAGCACAATAAATCTTACTTTATGATAATTTCTAACGTGATAATTTCTTACTTTGGGGCTTTGTCTATCCCTAGAAGGGATGTCTTTGTTTCCTGAAAGGTGACCATAAATCTAAAGTAATCTGGTTAAGGCCTTCAATTTTCAACATCCATGTATAAATGCAACAGTTGAGATAACATCAAATCTAAGTCCATCATTTCTATTTTTCATTAAAAGCAGATGTGCTTAATTGAGGGAGACAATGATTTTAATTTAACATCCATATTCTTTTTCTCACAGATAAACCACATCATTATTTTGATATGCTACATAAGAACTCAACGTCATTATTTCCTTTTCCTTTATGAAAACTTATGACTGGCTACATAATTCCTTAAACTTCTATAAAGAAGAATCTACTTAAATTACACCCCAAACTCTTAAGAGCTAGATAAACAAATAAGAAACTTGCCTGAATAATCGGAGAAACAACCAGTTAAGTATGATGTTGTTTGTGCAAGATAAGAAGCAGCATCATTAAGAGCTGGCATAGATGAAAATATCTGAGGAATAAGCCCATCATTTGTCAAACCCTCTCCCTGTACCTAAAAGAAGATAAACATAATTTGATTTCATTTAAAAAACTAATAAAATGATTGTTTATTATTGCTTTAATCATCAAGACAATCATGAAAGGAAGGTACAGCTACTAGTAAAAAAGTACAACTAAATGCAAAAACAAAATCATAATAAGGAATTTCAACTAAACTATCCTTAACAGCAAGATTCATATTCTACAAGAAAAAATTCTCCACGGTAGAAACACCAATAAATGCATGCCTCAAGAAGAAGCTAAGTATTTCAGTTGAAAGAATCAAATCACCAGTTAAAGATGCTGGTTCACATTGAAAGGCTTTCATTTTTGGCAGGGGCAGGTAGGAAGAAAGGAAGTGGTTGTCAATGAAAAACAGGCAATAGGAAATTTATGCTCATAAAATCTTCCCTTGCTACAGAGCAGTTTCTGATTACTTGGTAATCCACCAACACGAAGATAACCTTTTTTGTAACCCACTTTTTAAACTTAGCTTCCAGAAATCAATTATTTGTTTAAAAAACTAACACTTGCTTACATTTTTTTTAACATTAATTATTTCATCATTCATTTGCCTAACCACTATCACCAAGGTTGTCAAACTTGAAGGAAATAGGTAAGTACAACTGATTACATCAAACATTTTTTATAGGAAACAAACTAGTAACACTCTACTAACAAACTACTAATCAATATCTTTAATATCATGGTAAAACAATGCCATTGTGCGGTCAACGAGAGCAAAAATTACATTTGATATCAAGCATGTTCACTCAAAGAGTTTATACAAGCTTACCGAGGTAATTTACCATATACTATCCTTAAAAGAGTTTGATAGTGAGTTAACCCAATTTGTCTACCTAGAATCATAAAATCGTAAGAGTTTTAAGAGCTAACTTGAGAGTTTGATAACCATGATCACCACCATTTTAGTATCCCCAGAAAATCCCCTTGTCATGATGACAAATCCAGCTTATTGGAATACATAAAATGATTCGAGCACGGCAAATGCTTCACTATGAAGACATAAAAAATTTCAAGTATAAATTATCAAAGAAATCACATACCATATTACCACCAATGGGGTGCTCAATTCCCCATTAAGTAGGTTTTGAGCTAGTGAAGTTCAAACCAATTTAGGCCAAAAGGAAAATAATAAAGTTCATGACACAATTAACCGCATAGTTCCAGATGATTGGATGGAAAAAACAAATTAAAGAGAAATTCAATCAAACTTTGATTTAGTAAATTAAGACCTGATAATGAATCGAAGTGACTGCAACTAGGAGAATGGGTTAGTGAAGGAACTGCTAAGCCTCTTATAACTACTACTATGAGAAGTTGAGGACAATGTGCGCAAGTGCAGAAGAGAATTCTAGATTGTAAAGGGCTGTAACAAGCACGCATACATGGTGTGGAAGTAATGGAAAAGGAGTGTAATATGGGAAAGAGAACAAATTGATTAAGTTTTTATTTCTTTCCGTGCATTTCTGTTTGTTCAATCCCTCAACAGAGAGCTACCTCTGCTTGTGAGTTCCTTGATCTCAGTTATTTCTACTTATCCTTAATATTTGGCTCATATTGATTCTTGAACGAACAATCATTTTATTTCAATTCTTTCACCATCTTGCAAGTGTTCAAATTCTCGTTTCTTGATAAATATATGCTATATCAAATCTGCCTATTTAAATATATAGTATGTTAACAATTCTTTGAAAATGAAAAAGAAAGAAATCCTGGTGCACAAAATTTTATCATGACTACAAATAATTTACTCATTTTCCAACCTTGTTCTCATATATGCTTCCAGAACAATATAGTATGTAATAAATAACATATAATACGGTAATATGATCTTAGCAATCAATAACCATTAATGGTCTTGTAGTATAATAACATTCTATAATAGAAAAGATCTTGGTTCAAATATTGGCAAGCACGCTTTTCCATTCTTTTTAAGCTAATGTAATTCACATATTATGTAACAAATCATGTGAGCTTAACAATAAAGAAGCACGATTGAAGGACAGCATGTATGCATTGGCCCAGATTTGAATTGTAGAAACCAACATAAAACACAAACTTGAGACAAGCTGGTTTGGGTTAGCTTATTTTCCCATATCTTAAAACCTTTTAAGCCACAGAAAGCAGTAACAAATTGAGTCCGTGCAATGGAAACATCTATTGATACCATGAAGCATGGGCCACATGAACCATGCAAGCCAATATAACCTTCTATTATCAAGACAACAAAATCATGTTTGGTTTAAGAGATTGAAATTGGAATGGGAATGGAAATGAGGGTGAGCCTGTCACATTGGTAAGGTTGGGCCTTGGTGAACGGTTAGTGATGGATTTGAATCCAAAATCAACCTCTTAACATACATAACGGAAGGTTGAGTAGAATGACACCCATACTTTCACATAGCAAAGACCACTCTAACATCAGGTTATGCTAGTTGAGATGAAAAATAAGAAAGGGAATATGTATTCCCGTGTTAATAATGAACATTTTTTTCCAATAAAGTAAACGTAATTCCAGAGTATTTAAGAAGGAATGAACATTCCTTCAAGGAAAAGCTATCACCATGCATTTATGATAGGATAAATTCACCAACGCTAGTCGTTACCTTTTTCTGCTAGAAATGCACTCACTAGATTTTCGTTTACATCTTATAACACCTGAATAAAAGTTCTTAACTTGAGGTAAAACTGCCTACACTTCATTGATACGTTTCAGTTAAAGAACAAATTTCTGTCAAAGCAAGACATGTGAATAACTGAATATCAAAAAGTTCTGCATGCGGTTACTTCCACCTTAAAGCACATCCATAGTTGTGTGACGCCGATCTAAAAACGTAAATAATTAACCTAAATCTCGTAATTAGTTCTGTTTTGTCATAACCATCACCTAACTGTGATTAATTAGCAGCATCGATAACGACAAGTGAACACATCTCATTTTGTATATTACTCTACAAATGTTAACACCAGAATAATTCTATGATCAAACAAACATTTTCTATCTTCAAATAAACTTCTCATTAGAACTCTAACTTACCACCTTAGTTAACAATTTCTTTAAAAAAAAAAACAAATTAAGGGAATGAAAACCATTTCCTACGCGAAATTCATCAAATTATAAACACACCAAGCATAATGTACCTCGCAGTTTTCGTGCATGGAATACTACCAATTTCGTATATATAAGATACAAAAAAGAACGGCAAATACGTGACTTACGACTAAGGGCGTGTTCGATTCCAGATGCTGCGGATTTGAAGCTCGCACCATCGAAACAAGTTTCTGCCAAACGCGAACAATGAAGCTCATGAAATGAAAACAGCGATGATTGTGAAAATGAAGAAAACGAAAATTGGAAACATGTATTGTACAATTATACCTAGAGAATTGTGATGCGAGCGAGATTTTGAGGAAAGATATCGAAATTGAAAGTGAAAGAACAAAGGAAGGAAGCGAATTCACAGCGAAGGTGTTGTTTTGGTTCGTTTCGTAACGACCGCGGTTAGAGAATTAGAGGAATATAGTGGTGGAGACGAATTTGACGACGTCGCTTTCTATTACCTTTCCGGGATGAATTCTTCCTGCACCCGTAATCTTGAAAATACTAAATTATCCTTTAATATTTTTTATTAAACATTTTGTTTTATTTTCGAAATGTAAAATTTGGAGATTTATTAGGTTATAAAATTTAAAATTTATGATTTCTTTTATTCTAAAATATAAAACACAGTACAAAATACAATTTTTATATTTTAACTTGTAAAATCGAGAATAAATATCTTCATAATTTTTGGAAGTATAGAATGCAGAAAAAAAGTTCTGGAGGTGCAGAATAAAGTTGTCTTCAGTTTTCACCTCCATTTCTTGGCAATTACTTCCTGCACCATATTTATGCACCCAATTTTATTCTGAAAAACGAAAATTTCCTTAGATAAAATGGAGGTATTTATAAAAAATACATTCCGCACCCCTTTTTTGGAATATGTTCTGGATTTTTTTTTTCCGGAACAAATTTTTTGTGTTACAGATTTTTTTATCCAAAATGAAAATTTGATTTTTTTTTCCCGATTTTTATTTCCATAACATAATCATCTCTTCCGGATCTATTTTTCTGAAATGTGTTATTTTCAATTCTGGATTTTTATTTTCAGAAAGAATGTCATTTTTGAAAATTTCAAATTGTGTTGGGTGTAGGTTCAAAATGATTGGGTGTAGAAGTATTTGTCCAAGTTCTTGGTTGGGTGTCCAAGCCCATTTTTGCGTAGGGAATTTTTTCCTGCCCCAACATAATTTCTTCATGTACCCCCATGTTATGGCAAAAAGACCTTTGTAACCTTAAGTAAAAAAAAATAATCCTACTTCCTCTACATCTTTAATCTTCTTCATTTCTTCAGCAGTTGCGACACTCCCAAGCATCCCCACCGCACCTATTTTTTTCTTTCAAGCTTCTTTCTTGTGTTTATAGAGCATTTGTGTAGCCCTTCATTGAATATTTTGAATATGCATTGTAGAATTATTACTTTCTCCATTAACAAGGTTTTTACATTGAATATGCATTGAATTTGTGTTATTTTTATTTCAGATTGGGTGATTCGAAGAGGTTTCAGATTACACAATCAACTATAAATTTGCTTTCTTTTACACATTTTGGATTCTACAATCCACAATGCATTAAAAAACATATTTTTCTGGAATTGATCATCTAGCTTGATGTAAGTATGTGTTATATTACGTTTTGGTTTTTCCTAATGTAAGGATGATGTTGTGGAAAAAAGTTATGGCTAAGACGAGAGGTGATGCATCGCAAGGTGATGGTAGGGAACCTACGACATCAGTATGTAAAGGAGATCATGAGCAAGGACGTGATTATACTAGTGATAATATGATGGATGCACAGAAAGAACGACATGATCAGTATGAAGAATTCCTTGAGCACCTTTGAACCTGTCTCAACTATTAAGTTTTGCGAATCATGTCGTTGTGAGATTGTGGGAGGGTGAGCTAAGAATGAAAAATTGTTTAGTTAACTTGTATTATTTATCATGACATTGCTTTATAGTTATTAACATAATTTATTAGGATTGTGGAGAATTAAAGTTGGTCTCCCATGGTAAAAAATTAAGAAACTTTGGGGTGCCTCATCCTAATATTGAGGAAATTGTGCTTAATTAAGGATTATTGTATATGTGCAACATAAGTTATGAGGTGGCTGATAAGGGGCTAATTTAAGCTTTCGTAGAGAGGTGGCATCGGGATACCAACATTTTCCACCTTCCGATTGGTGAGATAACGATCACTTTAGATGATATGTCGTCTATGCTATATCTCCCCATAGTAGGGAAATTTCTTACGTATATCCCGATGTAATTTGTTGCAGCTTCACTATTTAGGTGGAGTTGCTAAGGGTTAACCAGGATGATACAACCTCAGAGGCAATGTTGGGGTCCAAACATTAGACTTAGTTGGCTCCCAGAGGTCTATGAGGAGTGTTGCATCCGGTAGACTCACTACAAAAAATCGTGTATAAAGTGGCGGTTTTATTATGGTGGTTATTAATAACTTCCCCAAATTTTCGTATAATACGACATCTTAGTAACCATCACAATTATCCTTTAGAATGTGTCATTTTGAACTGCCGCAATTATCCTTCAAAATAAATAGCCCGACTTTTCCTTCCCTCCATACACCATTCCTCATTATTCTCAATTTTTTTTAAATGTTACTAAAACACAACTTTTATTTTAATTAAAAAGTAAATAAAATAAAACAAAAGAGAAAGTATAATATTTTTCAAAATAATACTTTCGTGTTCTTTTATTTACTCTATAAATAAACTACTTGTAATTTTTATTATATAATTTATTTATTACTTTACACTTTTATAATAATTATATTTAATATTTGGTTTCTTCCATTTGATCATGGTTAAGAGATTTGGATTAAAAGATAATTATAATTTTTTCATTATTTTATTAATCGTCATATAAATGTAAGGGAAAATTATAAATATACTAAACTTGTTCCGAAAGGAGAGTTGATAATATACTACTTTATGTTATTATACATTAAACATCATAATAAAGTAATTTTTGATTTCTTCCCTCTCTCACGTCGCCAAAATCCTACCACTCTTCTCCATCTCTCTGCAAAACACTCATAAAATCTCTCTTCGCTACACACTCATGAAACCTCTCTACAACCTCTCTTCACTACACACTCACGAAACACAAATTGTAATGTGTTCACGCATTACACTGTCTGCCACTGTCCGTCACTGTCTGCGACTATTCGCCACTGTCCGCCATCACCACCTCCTCCATCGTTAGTTTAGGTTCTTGTTCCTAATTTGTCAAATCTATTGTGGTTTTAATTTGTGAAATCTATTGTGTATGACTATGTTGATTGTGTGTTATTGTGTTTGTCCTATGTTGGTTGATAACCTGCCTTGTGCTAACGGCTGATCCTTCACTTGCCAAAAATCTAATGATCAAAGTAAATCGTGACAAAAGTGAATTTTACAGAGATACCAAATTTCGATTTTCAGTCTTCTTGTTTTTTATTCTATCTCTTTCAATATTATTTTGGCAATTAATCTTGTCTATGTGAAGTGTTGTATTTGTTTGTATAGCTTGGTTTCTCTGGAATCTGCATATATAATGGAGAGTAATTTATTGCATTTATAGCATCTCCTTGTTCTATTTTATGTTTATATAACTACAATTACATTTAATTTCCTTAGTTCCAATTTCCTGTTGTATGTTTTTCTAAATTGATTTATCAGGTCGGAAAAGACTGCTCAAATACATTCTCTTGCTAATTTACGGATTTAAAGATGATTTCATAGTTGATTAACAACATCTGGTCAGTTTGGTTATATGTAATATTATTAGTGTGACAATTGAGATAGACAATGGTACACCACTACCACCAAAAGTCACAAATATTAGGGCTTATGGATGCAATGAATGTTTGGGAATGGAGTGCCTATAAAATAAAAAGGTGAGGGTAATGCAAATAGGAATGTATCCAAGAGAATGTTGAACTAACACCTATTTAGGAGAAGGTGATAAAATGTTTCTAAAGGTGGTTTGGTTCATGTAAGAAGACCAATAAAAGCTTCAGTGAAAAAAGAAGACTAAATGGAGTACAATTCATTTAAAAGGGTAGATGGAGATTATTTGATGGTTGGGGGACCATTAAAAACAAAAATAGGTCTAACCATAGGATTCAAATGGTGTCAATTGATTCATGTAGCTGACTTCATCTATTAGAGTAAAACGTGGTTGTGGTGGTTCTTGTACCTTACATGATTCGCATGCCAAACAACAGATGTTGTGCTACTATTAATCTTAAATGCAATGATGACCATCTATAGTTATACTAGGCATGTTTTTTCCAATTTCCATAAAAACCAGTGATTTTGTTTTTTTCGTATCTTTGTATCTTCTGTTAACTGTTTATTTGCTATATTTTGGGGTTGGACAAGATTCAAGTAAAAACATTTAGTAATCTTCATGCTAAATATCATCTTCATGCCTTCCACGTTTTCAAGGTGAAATATCATCTTCATGCTTTTAAGTTACAATGAGCTTTCCTTTGTGGATGTATAAAAAGTAATCAAAGTCTTATTAAGCCTCCTAATATATATCATAAAAGGGGTTATTCAACCCTCTTTGTAAAGTTTGGCACCCTTAGAGCACTGGAGTAGTTTTGTATTTATCATTTTTGTATCAATGAGTTGGGAATTTGGTACATGGAAGATTATATATATATAATTGTTGTAATTCATCTAACCTATGAGTTGAGAAGTTGCTTCATAATTGCTCACAGGGTACACTTGCTTGCGCACGTTTTGCACTTTGCTAGGTTTATATCAATAAATAAAAAAAGTGTTAGTCGAGTTGATGGTAGAGGCCCAAGCCCAAGCCCAAATACAAGTTCAAGCTTTAGCTCAAGCCCAATACATAGAAGATTTGGGCCAACTAAACAGCATTGAATGTCTCTTGTTGTGATTACTTTTGAGTAGTTTTTAGTAGAACATAAAGGGAGGTGTAGATATAGATATAAGAGGTGCAAATGTATAAAGATAAGTCACACATTCCATGTGACATAAAAAGAAGGTGTAGGTGTAGATTTAGGAGGTGCCAAAGAAAGAAACCAAGTCACACTTCCCTTGTGATTAGGAATTGGTGCCAAATTCAAATGCTTCTCATTTGAATTTTCCCACTTTAATTTCAGCCCTCTCACACTATAAATAAGAGGGTTTAGCTCATGTAATTGGAAGATTAATCAATGAGTGAATTGCTGCCAAATTTGTGTCAATTATGTTAGAATGTACGGCTTTAAACTAGAGGGGGGTGAATGGTTTTAAGAGGATTTTCGCAAACTTTTAAGTCTAGAATGAAATTACTTCGAGAAAAACTTGATTAAGAAATTAGTTTGCCAAAACACAAAGCAAATAAGCACAACACCAGAAAAATAATCGGTTGTTTTGCAGAAACAATCGGTTGTTTATACCAGTTCACAAATATAAAATTGAAATTAAAGAGTTTAAGGATAGAGAAATTGAACACACAGGTTTATACTGGTTCACTCTTAACCAAGAGCTACATCCAGTCTTCCCATAAACCACTGGGGAATCCACTAAGCAATCAACCCTAGATTACTTACAACACCACCAAAGAAGTGACCTTGCTCCCCTCAAGACACACACTTCCTTTAGCTCAGCACAACACCACTAAGAATGATGATCTTGACAACCTCAAGAACACACAACACTTCTCAGCTTCACACACAGAGTTTCTTCAAAGGTACAAAGGATTACACTTGTTACAGAAAAAGAT
>Ga0123342_1004911_pt1 | contig 19977 bp, 7 predicted proteins | sample Turbeawhitnodule_FD_89960 | JGI IMG/M metagenome (GOLD analysis project Ga0123342, IMG submission 89960) | Root nodule microbial communities of legume samples collected from Mexico - Turtle bean Mexico white nodule | ecosystem: Host-associated > Plants > Roots > Nodule | place: Mexico: Nepantla... | reverse complement strand
TCCTGCCTTGGCGACGCTTCCTCTTGGCGTCCCTACACCTGGGCGACACCTTGAGCTGACTTTGACCTTCCAGTCGTTGACTTCGACCTTGACCTAGTCAACGCCCTGATACGGGACGGTACAGGTAAGTTGTTTGAAAGATAATTAACTTGACCTGTTATATGAATTAATCTTGTCATACTAGGAGAGAGATGATATTGAGATTAATTATGCGCATAGCTGTGTGGATTTCACAGTGATGTAGTATGACAGGTGCAGATCTCTAAGTCTAAGTCAACGCCCGAGTCTTCCGGAAGTAGAGTCAAGTGTCTATGTGTTATGAGTTAATAGAAGTCTGACATGTGAAAATATGAATTATGAAATTTAATAGACACTTGATGATTTGAGAATTTGTATGAGACTTGATGAATTATGTTGATTAATTTGACATGAGATTATATAGAAATTTTTATATAGCTAGCTTACCCTGTGATTTGTTTGTGTTTGTTTCTTTATCTGTAATGATCGTGTTTTACACGGGAGCAGCTGAGATTGCAGGTAATAGAGCTCCTCAATGAGCAACTGGAGTATTTGATAGATTTACCTTTGAATGCTTTGTTTCTTTTATCTTACTTTTGATGTATATATTAACTCCCTATGAAGAGGGATATCTTTTTGAGATACAAATATGATAACCTAATATATGTTTACATATTAATTAGATATTGCATGCATAATATATTAACAAATATGGGAAAAATAATAGGGATGTTACAGGTAAATTGTAATTTTTAATTTTGACTTATTGATCTACTTTTTATAATTAAAAAAAATTAATTTAAAAGATTATTTTTATTTTATTTTATTATCTTATAGATAAATTAATTTTTATTGTAATAGGCATAATTACTTTTTTTTCCAACATTTCGGGACTTTAATCAATTTAGCCTCCACATTTAAGAAAATCAAAGTAGTCCTAAAATTATTTAAATTTATTCAATTTGATCTCTTCTGTTAAATTGACCCGAACAATGTTCACTGCATCATTATCTAAGTAGAATGACACAGTGCAGCAGAAAATGAAAATTCTAACTTTCTCTCTCTTCAATGGTGTTGCAGAAACTCACATTCGTTACAATGATGAGATGACGACAACCCTCAAACTCCATTCCAAAGTCACCCAACTCTCTAATATCAAGCTTCAAAGGGACTCTTCAATAGCACTGCAAAATCTTCGTGAAGACCTTCACAATCTGGTGGAATACCCCTGGTTCGCAGGAAGCCTCTAACTTTGATGACAATTGGTGTTTCATTTTTAGGTTTCTTTTATGATTTCATGCAGTAGAAATTGGTTCAACTCTAGTGATTTCCAAAACCATGGTAAGTTATAAAAGTTTAATCCTTTGGTCATTGAAAATAGAAATAAGAGAGAAAACATGGAAGAGTACTGATGACTTTTCTACGGCCAGTGCACCGCGTCGTCAGAAGTAATAATTTGTCCTTAAAGACGGATATCGAACCCACAAGGAATAATTGAATATTCAAGTAAAAGATTCGTTAAATATAAAACAGAATAATAAAAGTTTGTTAAGAATTTTTATGAAGGCAATGATTAATAAGAAAACAAATCAAAGAGTTTGTTGCTTCAAATGGAAAAATAGGGATTGGCTTTGATCTTTCTCACTCTTTTGTATTTTGATTAGCATGACAATATTGTGTCCATTGATTGATATTGATGCCCGTATAAAAATCATTTATATCGATTCCTCGAATATAAATTCATTAAGATGCTTCCTAAATATCCATTCCTCGCATATTTATAAAATCAACTTATCCTTAAGATCATACGTTGATAGAAATTAACATTTCAAATCTATTCCTAGCATTCAAATATGTCAAGTATTATCGTTTGGGTAAGAACCTTAGAAGTACTTTCCAGTCAAATTTAAGATTGGAGATCATGGTAAACCAAGCATTACAAACAAAACTGTTATTGTTGGTTGACTTGCTCGCCAGTTGACTCTGATGACAAGCTTTAGCTTCGTCTGTCTCTTCACGAATTCGTCCTATCTCTTGCTGCTTTGGAACGTAGCTCCATTGAACAGAGGGGGCCATACCTATTGATTACACTCCGACAATCAGAAAACATACTGCACAGAATGCCTGCTCGGGTATCACACCAAGACAGGTCGCTTTACTTGGCATTAAACAATCACAACTTCAGGGCGCCTGAACTTGGAATCTTACCAAGTCAAGCCTTCCACTGAATGTATCTGACTTGGGTGTTGGCTTACACACTAAGTCAACTCTTCGATGCTGAGCTATGTCGACTTACCTGCCCTCAGCTGTCAAACAGTCTTGAGCCAATTCTGGGTGTCTGAACTCAAAGTCTTACTAAGAAGAGGTTGTCCCATCCGAATTATACAGGCTTTGAGACACCTAATCTTAGAATCTTACCAAGGAAGTAATTTCTTTCGCCTTAGAGTATCTGACTTGGGTGTTGACTTACACACCGAACCAACTCTTCGGTACCGAGGTAGGTCAGCTTACCTGCCCTCAGCCGCCAAACAATCTTAAACCAATTTAGGGTACCTGAACTCAGAATCTTACTGAGAAGAGGTTTCCCTATCTGAATTATATAAGTTTCGAGACATTTGAGCTTGGAATCTTACCAGGGAGATAAGTTACCTCGTTTAATAATTTCATGACTAATTATACACACATGGCGCTTACTTGGATTAATTCACCAGCCAAGTCGCCTTATCGTGTGCGAATAAATAATTCTGATGACTCATCTTTCAAGAACAGTTTTTCATTGGGTAACCTCATTAAAAAACCCTCGTGAAGGAAAAAGAGTGTCCCTTTACTTATTCGAATTGTTTGTAAAACATTGACAAAATATTTCAACTGAAATAAAACTTGAGGTTCGCCTCATTCCACGTCTGAGGTATAGCTCCACCCTCTAGAGTTTCGAGCCTGTAGGCTCCATTTCCGAGAACCTCCACCACACGGAATGGGCCAGTCCATTTGGGAGACAACTTATTCTCCATTTGGTAAGGATGAGCCTTCCGCATTAATAACTCGGCGACCCGGAACTGTCGAGGTCTCGGCTTGGATTTCTTCTTCAGCTCCACCCTTCTCTTCAAAGCTTCAGCTTTGATGTGTGCTTGTTCTCGCTCCTTGTCGAGTAGGTCTAGGTTTACCTTTCTCCCTTTGATAGATTCTTCTATCACAAAGTTCTAAAACCGAGGTGAGCTTTCCTAGATCTCTACGGGTATCATGGCGTCTGACCCACATACCAAACTGAAGGGCGTTTCCTTTGTGGTGGATTGAGGAGTGGTGTGGTAGGCCCACAATATTCGAGTCGCCTCTTCTGACCTGGTCCCCTTAGCTTTCTCCAACCTCCTCTTCAAACCTCTGAGCAAGACTCTATTGGCAGACTTGACCTGACCATTCATCTGAGGATGCTCCATAGAGGCAAACACCTGCTTTATCCTGAGCTTCGTGCACAGTTGGTATAATTGCTGGCTTGGAAACTAGGTACCATTATCAGACACCAAGTGCCTTGGGATCCCAAAACGACAGACAATGTTTGTCCACACAAAGTGCTAAACCTTGTGGGTGGTTATTTGCGCAACTGGTTCAACTTCTATCCACTTGTTGAAGTACTCAATAGCCACCACAAGATACTTCATCTGACAAATTGCCAAATGGAAAGGACCCAAGATGTTTATTCCCCATGTATGGAAAGGCCAAGGGCTATGTATTGATCGCAACTCCTCGGGGGGTGTGTGATGCCAATTAACATGCTTCTGACACTGCCCGCATCGTTGTGCATACCTCATGCAGTCTTCCCTCATAGTTGGCCAATAATACCCAGCTCGAACGACCTTCAGGGAGAGGGTTCTCCCTCCGACGTGGCTTCCACAAATGCCTTCATGGAGCTCTGTCATGATATGGGTACACTGATCCCCACTTACACAGGTGAGGACAAGATGAATGTAGCCATGACGAAACATTTTTTCATCAACCAAGGCATACCTTCCTACATTCCTCTTGACCGCCTTTGCCTCTGCGGGCTCTACCGGAAGCATATCATCAGTGAGGTAGCACTGGTATGGCGTCATCTAGGTCTCCACTGCGTCGACCTGTAGGACTTCTAACGACTCTTCCCCTGACAAGCCATAAGTGCTTATCTTGGGCACCTTCAACGTTTCTTGTGTCAACGATTGGTGCCTCCTTCCTTTTACTGGGCTGACCTCCAAGGTTTGTACATGACTAACCTCTGTCGTTCCATCTGCAATGGTCTTGGGTGACTTTAGGGTCTCCTGATTAACTGACCTTTGTCGACTTCTCTTTCTCGAGCTCGCCAGCTTGGATAGCAGGTCTGCTCGGGCGTTCTGCTCCCTTGGGACATGCACCAACTCGAATGTGGGGAACGCTTCCCTCAAAAGTGTAACATACCTTAAGTACGAGGCCATTTATGGATATTTGGCCTGGTACTCACCTGTGACTTTCCCGGTCACCAGCAACGAGTCATTTTTTACTAACAAGCTTCAAGCACCTAGCTCTTTGGTCAGCAGCATTCCAGCTACCAAGGCTTCATACTCAGCCTGGTTATTGTAGGCCTTGAAGGTGAATCTGAGAGCCTACTCGATCAACAGTTCGTTAGGTCCCTCTATAACGATCCCAACACCGCTACTGAAAATCACCACCATCTACCTAGGTGGCTTATGAGGATAGCTCTACCAGAAAATCAGCATATACCTGGCCCTTGATAGGCCCTCTGGGTTCATACCATATATCGAACACAGACAACTCGACTACCCAGCGCACCATCTGACCTGTTATATCGGGCTTCTAGAGCACTTTGCAGATTGGGAGATCGGTCATTACTATCACAGTGAAACTCTAGAAATAGGGGCGCAACTGCTGAGCTGCAAATACCACTGCCATGGCTGCCTTCTCGATGGCTTGATATTGCACCTATGGCCCTTGTAGCACCTTGCTCACGAAGTAAATAAGCCTTTAACCAGATCTTGCTCATGCACGATGACCGAGCTTATTGTTTGATCCATAACTGCAAAATAAAGATGAAGAGGGGTACCTGGTAGCAGCTTACATAGGACAGGTGGGATGGTCAGGTACTCCTTCAACTTGAGGAACGCATCCTCACACTCGTGGGTCCATGTAAAATGGTTGTTCTTCTTCAAGAACTGGAAGTAAGGGTACCCCTTGTCTCCTCCTACTGATAAGAACCTGGACAAGGCGACCATACGCCCAGTCAGTTGTTGTACTTCCTTCACCGTGGCAGGGCTCCTCATCCCTATGATTGTTGCACACTTGTCCGGGTTCGCTTTTATCCCCCGTTCAATGAGCAGGAACCCCAGAAGCTTTCCTGCCTCTACCCCCAATACACACTTCTCTAGGTTTAGCTTCATATTATACTTAGTTATTGTGGTGAATAGCTCTTCCAAATCAACAACATGCTGATCCTTTTCTGCCGAGGTGACGACCATGTCGTCTACGTATGCTTGTACGTTTCGCCTAATCATGGGGGCGAGAATTCTGTCCATCAACCTCTTATAGGTGGCACCGGCATTCTTCAGCCCAAAAGGCATGACCTTATAATAATAGTTGGAGAGTTCTTTCATGAAGGAGGTCTTGCACTCATCATGGGGGTGCATGCGGATCTGATTGTACTCCAAGAACGCGTCTAGAAAGCTCAGCAGTCGACAACCTGAAGCGCTGTCTACCAGAGAATCTATGTTGGGCAGCGGAAACGAATCCTTGGAAGAGGCCTTATTCAGGTTTGTAAAGTCGACACACATCCTCTTTGTTATCAATCTCGTTGGTGAAAATCATCGGTTTGAATGTGACTCTTTAAGATTCAAATTATGAATTGAATTTTTTTTTAAGCAAACATTTATAAAAATATTTGAAAAGGTGTATTAATATAAATTAATAAATATTAAATATTAATTTATTAAATTAATAATAACAATTTTATTGTTCATTGCAGACATTATCCTACAACAAAATCATTAGATTGAAATTAATTTTAGAAATAAAATAGTTAGTCATTATATTAACTACATTATATACTATTTTAGAAACTAAAAAAATATGGTAACTAATTAGATACTAATTTATAAATTATTTATTAATAATAAAAATTATTTTAGATATCAATAAGCTTTTTAGTCTATAAAATAATATCTAATTAAATTAATATAGTGACTAATTATTTTTTGTCTCTAAAATTAGTTTTTATCTAATGATTTTCTTGTAGTGTAAATTTATTTTAAATAAATTTAAAATAAATATTTAAAATTTTATAAATAAAGATTAAACATTTATTTTTTATTTCATTATAAAATTTTATTTTTTAAAACTCTATTATTTGAGTTTAGAGAAGTTTTGATTGTTGTTTTTTTTGGAAGAATTTAACCTGGAGGAGAAAACTAGCCAAGAGGTAAGGTGAACTGAACAGAGTGTTGCTTAGACAATTGAATTAATTACTAATAAAAAAAATCTTCTCCATTTTGGATAGTTCTTTGAAAATTGATATCATCATTAGAACCGGGATTGATAATTTGAAAAACTTATTGGTTGAATTGGTGAAATTGCGAAAAAAGCTTTATTAGGCACACTTTATCCATTGAAAGTTAATATTATATATATAATGAATTATTTGTTTGGATGGTACAATAAAATTATTAAATAAAATTAATTTTAAAAACCAAAATAATTAATTATATATTAATTAAATTGATTAAATTAAATAATAATAAAATTAATTTTAAAAACCAAAATAATTAGTTATATATTAATTAAATTGATTAAATTAAATAAAGATTAAGAATAACTAAAGTAATTTCTATTATTAATAAAATATTATAAAATGATTTTTAAATTAGTTATTAAAGTTATAATTATTAATATTTTAGATTTTAAATTAGTTTTTAAAACATTGGTAGTTAATAGTTAGACATTACTTTAAAAATTACTTTATAATAATAGAAATTATTTTAGATACCAAAAGTTTTTTAAGTTTTATAAAACGGTGTAGTGGATATGTTGTATGTACAATTGAAATTGAAATGAATATATGTATAACTTTGTAGATAAATTCTAATGAAATGGAATATGTTGGTAGTTCATTTGGAAGTTCAAAATGTAAAATAATATTTTGATGGTATGGGATCAATTTTGTGTTGGCACTCATAGTGATTATGATTACATTTTGATGATGAATGCATATTCAAGACGATGACTGCTTCTCCATTAATTAATCTTATAATTAATCTTTAAGATAATTTTGAGAGCAAATTTGTATTGAAGATTAGTTTTCTAGACTATCGATTATATCAAATAAAATTCGATTATCCTGATCAAAATTGATTTTATGAGTTTCACAAATAATTAGTTATTTTAATAAATAATCCATTATGTTATGTAATAAAAAAAACTACGCTTTCACAAATAATCAATTATGTTTAATAATAATAATTTATTATATTAATTGAAACTTTTTTTGAGTTACTAGAATAACATATAATAATCAATTATGATAACTATAATTGATGATTTCAGTCAGTAATAGAAAATGTTCTTAAACTCTTTGAAATGAGAATATTTTATTGTCTTTTAGAATTAACAACCCTTTTTTAAATACAACAAAAGCTTTAGTTATTTTCTAAAATAAGAGTTCTTCAAGGATCATGCTTTATATTTTGAAGAAATTTCATTGATCAAAATCATCAATCAAGATTGAAAGTATTATAAGTTTTATAAGTTCATAATGTAAATACTTTTTTAGTAACATTTATCACTAAAGGTGATATTTTTCCTTATCTTTGTAATTTCTTTTGGTGTTCAGTGTGGTTATAAGTATTTGATTGTTTTTAATACCTTATGTTTCTTCTTGAAGGGTGTTTGAAAAATATTATGAATTTTCTCATATTAATTTTATAGGAGTTCTTTTAATTGAACAATTCAAGAAGATAGTGAGGCATCAAACTAAGTGGCTTGTATTATACTAGATGTATATTCGTGTTGAATCAGAATCAAACCAATATAAAAATATGTTAGTTTATATTTTAATCTTTATTTTATTATTATGATTTTTAATTGATTGATTGAAATCATTGTCATTGTCTATTTTTACCCTTTATATCAAAGTTTTCAAGAAGAATTTTTAAAATTAAAAGAGATCAATATTTTAACCAATTCACCTTCTCCTGACTGTGATTTGAGTCATACTTTGTTTTACAAGTTGGATGAAGTCTTTCTTCTTTTCTCCCCTGGTTTATGGAAAGATCGTTCTTGATTTTGATATCATCCAAAAGATGTGTCATTATTCAAGCAACATCCAAAAAGTGTGTAATAATTACACTCACTGCTCAACATCACTCACCTGACAATGTTTATCTCAAGTAAAAGATTGTAGCTTAAGAGAAAGACAGGTCAAGACAACTATCTTCTGAAGCATATCGCTCAAGAAACATAATAATCACTCAAGCAAGGTAGGTGGTGTTGTACATGGATTTTGGAACCTTGGAGAAACCATGCACTAATGTTTGGACACTCAAGTGAAGGTTAGTCGCTCAAGCGTTGATGGAGTTATGAAATAAAGCCATGGAACTTGGTGGAAGAAGGATAACATGAGCATATTGTTCAAGCATTAACAAAAGGCTCAAGCATCGAGTTATACATTAAAATGAAGAGAGGACGAAGTCAAGTTTCACTTTAGGGTCAAATCTCACTTAAAAACATGTGAGCTTTCAAGCGAGGAAGCTTGTTCCTAGTTGTGGGAAGTAAGATCGCTCAAGTGAGAAGAACTCGCTCAAGCTACGTTGGACTATATCGTTTAGTAATAATTTTTGTGTTTAACTGTGTATGTTGGAATACATGATTAATAATGATATATGTACAATGAGCATGAGAAAGTTAATTATTCTCGCCGGTTGACCTCGGACGGATTGAATGGGCGAGTTTCTCTTCTGATTTGTCTCCAACTTGTGCTTCGAGATGCCGCTCCACTGAGACAAAAAAGGGGGGTCTACCTGTTGATCATACTCCAACGATCAAGTCAGTGAGAGCATTCAAAATATCAAATCAGTTTCAATCTCAAGTATTCAGAAACAACATACCTTTACTCGGGGTCTCAAGCCCCTTTTATAGATATCCCTTCAACGATTTTCTCCAATCTCAAGAGAACAAGATTTCAACAAGGAGAATATAGTCTCAACAAAAAACATATAATCATAATAGAAAAACATACTGCTAAAGTGCACCTTTATTCTTGAGAGCTTAACAACAACAAAATATTCTACGCATGTGCACCTTTATTCTCGGGTGGTAACAACATTATTTCCAATAACTTTTATTTGTATTTAATTAATATATGAATTATAACCAAAATAAATGTTCCATCTATTTTAATTGTCTTTTTCGAGCTGACCACCAGTGTTTGGGTCGAGCTCATGACTCGCCTTTTGGGCCTATAGCCTCCCAAAACTGAGTTGACCATACCTAGATACTTGGACCGAGGTCTCGAGCACTTCCGACCAATACACAAGCCCCTAGGCTCAAGCCGAGCTTGGCTAGGCGAAAAGTCTTTCCAGCGTTGGCAACTAACGTGACACTTTCACAAAGAGTAGGTGAGACGCGATTATCGAAGCGTTTACTAATGAGACATCTCACCACACTAAATTTGAAGCGTTCATGTGGCGCGTGTATCAATGACGAGGAAGCACTGTCGCTTCATCTCTTTCTTTCAAATAATTAAAAACTCATTTCCTCCTCCCTTACTCGTTACGCAACCTTCTATTCTCAGAACCTTTCTTACTCCAAAAACCTTTTTCACTTCTTCTCACCGTCGAACTATCTCCGATCACTGTCGCACCAGGTATTTTTCCTCCACTAACCTCCATTGTTAATTGTTTATTCATCTTATCGATTGCATTACTTGAACTGAAATCTCATTTCGATTCACTTACTCTACCTGGCCTGAAATGTGCTTGTATTTTGTTTATGTTTATGCTTGTTTTCTAGCTATATCTATAATGATTATGGTTCTATGTATCCTTGGGCTAAAAAAGAGCTTTTGAAAGAGGTTTCTTATTACACAACCCTTTTATGTATTAGGGAGTTGAGATAAAACAGATGCATCATGAGTAAAAAATACGAGAGGTTTGTCAAAACCGTAGAATGTAAGGAGTGTGAACCTGTTTGTTGTGACGAGTCGTCGGACCCTGATGGTCCATTTTGCTATTCTTATGCCACCTTTTTCAAAAAGGTTCTTTTTCGCCTTCTTCTGTCCATATTTGAAAAAGAACTGTTAACCGAGCTCAACGTAGCTCCTGCCCAGCTACATCCAAATAGCTGGGCATTTATCCGAGCTTTTATTATTTTGTGTTCACAGTTCGGCATCTCGCCAACTGTGGAAGTTTTTCTTTATTTCTTTGAGACTAAGCACACGAGCCACCAACTGTGGGTATCCCTAAACGGTGCCCCTGGAAGAGGTTTGCTTACCCTCTTCCAGTCGTCATACAAAAATTTTAATGGTAAATTTGTTAAAGTCTGAGCTTCAACAGAAGATCCGACCCTACTGGACAGGTTTCCCCTATATGGACCCCTAAACCCAAATTTCAGAGTGTTTGGCGCTTGGAAGATTTGTTACCAAGAGATCAAGGAATCTGCAAGTTCCTAACGAGCCTGAAGGTTGTCTTTGACACCTCCTTCCTATTGACCAAAGAGTACCTCCATAATGCCTTGAAAGCCTACACTGGTACTCCTCATTTCCTACCCTTGGTAAAGACAACTCTATTACTATCATTAACCATTTACTGGTTTCCTTTGCAAAGGGAATGTTGTCTAACATTAGCAAGGCGGGGTTAGCTGATAGCTAAGAAGATGAGGGTGGCTGCTAGTCGGGCCAAGGAATCTTTGACGCAGAAGAGGAAAGCTCCAACTTTGATTACTCAAACCCTAACCGTTCAGGATGAGGAGACCACCTTCGGGCTCATTTTCAAAAGGAAGAGGAAAGTGACAACTCCCCCTACCGAGCATTCTCACTCAAATGGCCGAGCTCCACATCAAGATGTCATCATCATTCAAAAATGTGAAGCCAAGAGCTCTAGGGGAAAAAGCCTGTGGGATCCAAACTTTGACGTCCCAACTTATGGTGAAACTACCTTCCTGCCCAACGAGGACAAAAATAGGCTCACGATGAAGATCACTTGCTTCGAGATGTCATGAAGCAAATTGGGCAGGCCTTTGCCATGAGTTGCTTGGTTATTGCTAAGGCACGAGACTGAAGATCCGTCGAAGATCAAAGGGTCGTGGAGCTTCAGAGGGAGGTCGAACGCCTCTAGGCCAAGATCACACGCTTGAGTGACCATACCCGAGCTGAAACTTCATGCCTTACTGATTTGCACGGAGAAACCAAACGTCTCCTAAGAGAGAAGGCTCAAGAGGCATCGAGCCTAACCGAAAAAAGGAGCAAACTCATGTCCCAGATTGAAAGGTTGGAGAAGGAGGTAACCAACCGAGGGGAAGACCTCACCAAGGCCACTAAATCTTTCAAAACAAGATGTTGTTCAATCCTACCTCATAGGATTTGAGGCAACTCTTGAACAGGCAGCGACAGTCCATCCTACCTTGAACTTTTCAGAACTCGGTCCGAGTAAAACTGTGGTCGAGGGTCAATTAATGGAGGGCTAAGTTAAAATTTTCTGTGGTCTGTAATATTCATGCATATGTTAAATTCTCTTGCCACTTTGACAATTTGAACAATTCTTATATTTATTCAGTGCTTATGATCCTTCCTATGTATACTGATTTTGGGATTACATTTTTAATTATCTTTTTCAAGTTGTCCACCAGTGTCTCGTTCGAGCTCATGACCCTCCTTTTGGGCCTATACTCGTCCAAAATTAATTTGACCATACCTAGATTCTTGGACCGAGGTCCCGAGTACTCCTGGCCAATACAGTAACACATTTATGCATGATGTGATACACACATACTATAATATTTTATGATAAGTGGTCCTTTATAGGTGACCTCTTATACGTATGTGGTATAATGTCCTAAGTGACCAAATTAAGTACATTTTCTAATTAAGTAAATGAGTTATCATGACTTCACTAATAATTTTATCATGTAGATTAAAACATCAAGTACTAAAAACCTGGAAGATAGGTCATGTTACACATGTTAGCTTATTATGCGACATGTTTAATATAAAATGTCAATTTGTTTTAAAAGATTATGATATGATAGTTAGCACTGTACATTGAAGATAAAGATTATGATATCTTGTAACAATATCTCAATTTAAACTGGTTAATGGGAAATTTATTTAGTAATATTTTCATCTAGTTGAGAATGCAATAATAAAATTAGTTGTGTATTATATGCTTTAATAATCATGTTCGTGTATATATATTATATGTATCATGTGAGTGATGTTTTAAATTAAATTATTCCTATATGTTTGTGTATAAATTGTTATGATGGTACGAAAACAATTAATATTATTTCAAGTATCAAGTAATGAACATACCCACTCTCTCCCAAAACTGTCTTTGACACCAATGTTTTGAGGCAATTTCTTCGTTTGCGACATTAACAGCTTCCGTTGTAGCAATCTCGTCCATGAAATTTGTATTTCATGGCTTATCTTTTTTCGGACACAGTTAGAAAAAAAAAATATATCAAGTTATGAACATATTTTTTAAATGTTTTAAATATTTAAATATATTTTAGAAACTTAGTGTTTGTTATCTATAATAGTATAGTGTATGAATCTTTTATATTAGTTATATAGACTAATATATGTATAAAAAAGTTGGATTCGGATGCTACACGTAATTATATGAATGATTTTTTTAAGCTTTAGTCATCATTTATTTGAATTATACTAGAGGTTTTTCAAATTTGAATGTGAAACACACAAACACGTATTGAGAAATTCATATTATGGTGATTAATTTAATAAATTATATTTTATATAAATTAAATTACATTTTTATTTGTTAAATGTTATTTAAAAAAAGTAGGATTGACTTTCCTATTAACAAACTTCTACATAGAAATTATTAGTATATAAATGGTATGATTAGATTTAATAATATGAATATTATAAAATATATAAATGATATGGCTAGATTTAGTAATATGAATATTATAAAAGATGAGCTTGTTTAGATTAAGAGAAAATAAAGAGAAATGAATGGAAATTTCTAAATGATGTAAAAAATAATTATTTTTTAAAATTAGTATATTTCACATATAAATTAAAATAAGCTTTAAATTAAGATAAAAACTATTATAAAATTTTGGAAAATAAAAAATATAATTTAAAATAAAATAATGAATAAAGCATTAAAATTAAAATTTTATTTTAATTATTTATTTTGTTAAAATAAAATGTAAATATTAAACATGTAATTAATTGTATTAAAATTATCATATAATCAATTGCAATCAATTATTTCATAAATATGAATAAAATATTTAGAATAATTAATTATATTTGAATGCGTAATTAATTATAAACTATGGATTTTGTATTTAAACAGAATAAATACTTTGTTAATATGTAATAAAATTAAGTATTGTATTACGTAAATCTCGTTTTAATTGGTTGGGTAAGAAAGTTTACCTTGTGAAATTATCTAATTTTCCGTGTTTTTTTAATGTTTTACTGTTTCGTTTTTCCAATTTTCACTATATTTCATATGTTTGTGTATTTTCTCTTCCAAAAAGTAAAAAAGGATTAGTGTGAAACAAAATTAACCTTAAAAACAAATACTAAAAAGACCAAGTAATCTACTTGACCAACTTTTCTTAATTTTTTCATTTCTTAGACATTATTTACATCTTTATGAAAAACTATTAAAAACCCAGAATTGTATCGTTGTATTAAGTAAACTAAAGAATAACCCGATAGACAACCAAAAAAACTCATTAGAACTAAAAACGGACTCAAAGAAGTCCTTTTAGTGAACTATTCTAAATTTTTTTTATAATAATAAATTTTAATTTAATGATGATAAGTTAAAATACTATTTAAATTAGTAATAGTAAATTAATTAATTATTTTAATATAATAGTAAAATTATTTTTATCATGCTAAATAATTAAATTAATGTTTTAATTTAGTAGTTTTGTGTATTGTTTCAATACATCCAATAGTCTCACTTCACTTAGGAGTCGAGGTTAAGGGCAATTTTCATCATTTAACCCTCTTATGCGTTTTTTAAGGATAAAACTGTGATAGAGCTTCAAGCTTTTAAACGGATAATGTCTCAAATGTGGTGATTGACCCTGTAACACCCAAAAATACATCTAACTATTACAATACAGGTTCTACATGTTTCTATACAAACTTAGAGTTTTTCAAAACATTCCTAATACATGATTAGGACTTATAGAAATACAAATATTTACAATATAAGGTTCAAAAGAACATCTTAAAGCCCTCCAGAACCTCCAACACCAGTATGATCATCTGCTCGTGTACATAGTACAGTCATCGCAGTTCACAACACAACAAGAAAAACAAGGGTAAGCTAGTGAAAATAAAATTTTATAATATACACAATTAAATCAAAAGAGAAAATCGAATTACGTGATCAATTTCTGAATTATTCAATCTTCTTCAAATCCTAACATAAAACAATCACATAGATCTCACATGGATCTACACATTCAGGATATTCAACAAACAGAAGAACAATTGACGCATTCTGGAAGACCTGTATTAAGTAAGTCTTACTAAAGACTAACACTTGCTTCAAAGATTACTAGCGAATCCAAGAGAAAAGATCAAGGTAAGTTCAATACAACCCAAGTTGTGCATCTCATATGTCACAATGTACATGAATCCCCCATAAGCTTCTCACCACCTGATATCTTAGTCTATGTGACTTAATCATCAGTGAAGCTCGAAGATCTTTGTTACCACATAGGCATCAATACTTAATATACAACAAACATCAGTCCATACATTATCCCAAATGTATGAATTCAATTCCATACCATTTTCATCATACATTATCATTCAAAACGCGATCCACAACATTCAAAAGTCTATTTAACATAAAACACTAACACTTAAATATTAAACCATCAAAATCTAATATTTCTACAAATTTAAATAATATATAAACACACAACATTCCTGCAAGAGAAATTAAATATTGGGACCACGTCCCCTCCACATCCAGATCTTCTAGCCTAGGGTGCTATAAAAAAATTAAAGTTAGCTTCCCTTACCTTAATTGTTTGCTTTCCAAGCAACTTAATTTTATCCCTGGATAAAATCAAGATTTAAGGGCCTAACAGAAATTCAGTATATAGTATAATAAGCTGAGAGGATTACTCTTCTCAACTGACCCCACCAAGATTGATGACTAAATCCTAAGGAAAAACAGAGAACAAATGATCTTTAAAGAAAAAATAAACTTACTCTGTTTGAAAATCTGGTTGGATAGAAATGTTCATTAATTCCTCAGCTACAATGTGGTTTGATCAAATTCTAAAATAGATAAAAATTGGGAGAGGAAATTAAGAGAGAAGGAAGAGAGTTGGAGAGATGGAGAAAGAAGAAAGAGAAGGAAAAGGCACGAGTTATGGAGTTTAATTTTTAACGTTGTTACAAACCCTAGTGATGCTATCTCAACGAACTTGAGGTTGGAATATTGGTCTCATTTGTGGGGACAAAAAATTGGTTCCAAAGATGAACTCTCGTTCCCTTAGCCCTCGACTGGAGGCTTATTTTAGTATGTCCAACAGTCTCACATCACTTAGGAGTCGAGATTAAGGGCAATTTAAATACATTTCTCTCTTAACCCATTAAGACGCCTTTAAAGGACAAAATTGTGATAAAGTTCTGAATTCTAAAGTAGACAATACCTCAGATGCAATGATTTATCTTAGTGATACTATCTCAACAAACTTGAGGCCAGAACATTGGCCTCCAGATTCAACGTCCCGTCACATAAGTGGCGTGAGAGTTCCAAGGTGGAAAATGGATGCCTTCTTTGGGAGCCAAGCTCTTTGATATTGGTAGATCACAAGGAAAAACGGGAGGTCCATCTGCAAAAGACTATCTGACGCTCAAGTAAGTAAGGATATATGATATATGTAAGTATAAGAAGGTATGAAGAATTGAGTGAGTACTTCTTGAGAGTTGTCACTTATTTATAGTTCTTCTTGAATTCATGCAGTGTATCCCTTCCTTTTTCATACAATCATACTCGGATCCACTACTAGGTTTTGCAAGTGCAAGAGTGCATATGAAAGGATACGTCGGCCTCATCATAATGTTCAGTACAAGTGAGGCACACTGAACCCTGCTTGTTTGATACATACTGGTTAATGTGGACAAGTTCTACAATGTCATCATCAGCCATAAAACCCTCAATCAATTGATAGTCATTGTGTCGACTCAACACATGGGCATGAACTTTCCTAATGAGAACAGGGAAATCATCACGTTGAAGGTGGATTCAAAGAGGACATGGGAGTGTTATGCCCAAAGCCTCAAGGTCAACCCTTCTTCTGTAAAGACCTCAACCACAACAATGACGGGCTAGGACATGACCCACCCAAAAGAAAGTAAAAAGGAAAATGACCCGACCTATGGGGATACCAACAAGTTTACCGAGAAGGTGTGCCACATTGAGTTCCCACTAGACAATGAAGAAGAGGTCAATCTCGATCATAAGGTTGAGTTTATGGAGAATTGACCATCTTTTAATGAACCCCTAGTAGAATTGCAGCTCAAAAGTCAACCTGGCTAATGTACGAATGTTGGTAGATCAATCAACCAATCTTTCCATAATCAAATTGAAGAGGTAATGCTCAATAACTCTAACCTATTTGCATGTCAAGGATTGATCATATGCTCAAGCTTGACATACTCCCACACATAAAGCCCATAACTCAAAAAGAAGCTTGGGGAAGCCAAAGATCTTTAGGTTGAAGAGATACCCAACATATTGTAGGAATATCATTGCACTCCTAAAAAATCTACAAGAAAAACACATTTCTGGTTGACATACGGTGTAGACGTAGAATAAAGTACTCTTTTTTCTTAGCTCGATTTTTTATCTTTAAGGAAAGTTTTTTTCGGGTATGGTTTTAATGCGACTTATTATTTCAAAATAAATGTTTCTTTTTACACATAATTGTTTACAATTATATATATATATATATATTATAAATTGTTAACCAATATCAAATATTAAACAACACTCTTTGAGATCAAATGAACATCAAATTAATAATGCTTGATTGATAATCAAACGATCCTTGAGATTTCTTATACACTTGAACAAAACAATCAAGTACTATTGTCCAAGTTCAAACGAACATAAAAAAATGTTTCTTAAACTTGAACCTAACAAGTAACACTCTCCCAAATCAAACAATCATCATATCAACAAAGTCAAGATCAAACTCACTACAAGAAAAAAAATGTTTTAATGGAGGTTATTTAGCGGAGGTTAATCTAACCCTAGGAATTGATTTAATTAATGGAGGTTTTTTTCTAAAACCTCAACAAAATAACGGAGGTTCTTTAACTTTCGTTAATTTCCAAAGGTTTATTTTAAAACCTCTGCAAAATAGCGGAGGTTTTTTTAACCTTCGTTAATTTCCAAAGGTTTATTTTAAAACATCCACAAAATAACGAAGGTTTCTTTGACCTTCGTTAATTTTCAAAGGTTTATATTTATTCTAAAACCTCAACAAAATAATAGAAATTTTTTTAAGCTTTGTTAAGTTCCAAATGTTTACCGTAAAACCTCAATAAAATATTTTAATTTTTTCCAAATCTCAATAAATAATTATATTAAAGTTTTGTTATAAATAAATAATTAAATTATAATTTATTGCATCTGATAATTAAATATTATTAATTATATTTTAATATGTTTATAGAAATATTAAATCATAGTTTTCATTTAATAACTTTTTATTATATTAAAATAAATTTATTTATCAATGCTTAAGATAATTTTCAGAATAAATGATTAAGGAAAGTATTTTTAAACTCCATTAAAAATTAAAGATTTATTTAAAAACCTCTGTAGTTGAGGTTTATTTAAAAATCTCCCTTAAATAGTAGAGGTTTACTTAAAAACCTCCCTTAAATGGTAGAGGTTCTCTTAAAAACCTCCGTTAAATAGTAGAGGTTTGTTTTAAAACTTCAGTAAACTACTCTAGTTTTATTTCAAATTCTTTTTGCTTTTGATTTTTTTTCTTATTTTTTTCCTTTCTCTTATCCGGTAGACCCTAAACCCGCCTCTCATTTCCATCTTCTCTTCTCTTCACTCTCATTTCTGTCCAACTCCCACCTCTTCCATCGTACACCACTGGACATTTGCTTCTAATGCTCCCCCACGGAATATGCTTCTGCTATTCCAGCACGGAACATGGTTATGCTACTTCACTATGGAACTTGCTTCAACCTTCGCTCCACCACGGAACCGCTTGTCTGCAAAGCGCAGGTATGTTCCGCAACTGGTGATGTGGTGTTTGTTGTTTATTTGACGATATTGGAACCCTAATTTTTTTGATCAGTTTTTTTTTCATCGTTAGTGCTTCGTTCTCGTCATTCTTTGTGGATATGGTTTGTGGTGGAGGTTCGTGGTTGAGGTTGAGGTTGTGGTTCATGCTTTGTGCTTCGTCTTATACCTTTTTCTCACCGATTCGTATTTCATGGTTCATACTCAAGGTCGTGGTTCGTTCGGTGTGGCAATGGTTTGTGTAGTTTGTGTTGATGTTTTCCTCTTGCTTGAAATATTCTTGCTTAAATGTTACGAGTTATTTTATAATAATAATAGTATAAAATCTTAAATGTGTATATATCCTTGTGCTAGCTTTTATGGATTCATGATATGTTTCAGCACTTTCACTCATATGGATGCCTAAACTGCAAATTTTGAAGCATTCAGGTTGAATTATTTAAACACTTAAATAGATGCCTAAGCTGCTAATTCTGAAACATTTCAGTATTGAATTTTTAAAATTAGTGCTTTAAATGTGAATTTGGTGATGTTCTGTCTTGAAATGCAAGTGCATCTTCTGTTTGTCCATGTGATGCTTTAAAAAAGGGAGGGAGGGATGAAGCCAATGCTTGGTATGCTGAGATTAAGATTAGCAGCAGAAGAAGGAGTTATCAGATGATGCAGAGTTGCCAATTAAAATTATAACTTTTGTAACCTGTTAAGCTAGTGTTTCAACTTGAACTTCGATGCTAATTTTTGTATTTGTTTTTATTAAGTATTCACTGGATTCTTTACATATCTTCAAGTGCACTAAACTTATTTACTTGCACTTTATTTCATATCCTTGTCGTGCTTTGAAATTAGGAAAATGTCAAGACAAAGCATCCTCAGTTGCTGTAGGAGTCCAAGCTGTACAGAATCCTGCAGGGAGGAAGTAAGGACCATTCTTACATTAATTGTTGTATCCTATTTTTTTTGTTTGCATTTCCTGCAAGGAGCATAGTACTGCCTCCCTCTGTAAAGTTAGATACTATATAATTTATATCTAGCTGTAATCCAAGTTTGGTTTTGTTGGTTGGAATCCCAAATGTGAGATGGTTTGGAGTCGAGGGGGATTACAATGTTTAGTGATGGATCTGCTTGGACCTAGTCTTGAAGATCTATTTAACTTCTGTAGTAGAAAGCTTTCACTAAAGACAGTTCTCATGCTTGCTGATCAAATGATAGGCTATGACTAATTTTGTAGACTTTTGTGTGCCTTTTTTTTTATAAATTTTAAAAAACTTTTTTTAATGATCCAGATCAACTGTGTTGAGTTCATTCATTCTAAATTGTTTCTGCATCAAGATATCAAACCAGATAATTTTCTAATGGGATTAGGAAGGCGTGCAAACCAGGTGAGTAGTCTTGTTAAAATGTGGACTTTGGATATCTTGTTTGTTCTCATATTTATTGAGGTATTTAATGC
>Ga0123342_1004910_pt1 | contig 19986 bp, 13 predicted proteins | sample Turbeawhitnodule_FD_89960 | JGI IMG/M metagenome (GOLD analysis project Ga0123342, IMG submission 89960) | Root nodule microbial communities of legume samples collected from Mexico - Turtle bean Mexico white nodule | ecosystem: Host-associated > Plants > Roots > Nodule | place: Mexico: Nepantla... | reverse complement strand
TGCTTCTTGTAATCCTTTGAGGTGGACTTTGACCTCCATGGGCGTCCTCCATTTGTGCCTCCACCTCTTCTTGAGCTTGATGAGTGGCCTCCATGTTCTCTTGGGCTTGATCTCCATCATAATTTAAAGCTACAAATGTAAAATCTAAAATAATTTAAACTTACGGATGACAAAATGCATTATATAATTATAAATCCACAATATATAATGGTTTGAACTATGCAAATATATATATTACATTCTATAATTTATAAATAAATTCTGAATTACACGATAAACATTAATAATGTTAGATTTATCTAGAACACAACATTGAAATTTCAAATTTCAGGATTTGGGTAAGTGTATCAGTTGGGTTTGGAGGGAAACCAAATGGAAGGATATATTTGGCATTAGTCACACTACATGGTGGTGTAAAAAGAAACTAATAGAGTGCACTTACAAAAAGCCGGTAAACACACGTTTGTTATGTCCATATACAGTAAATTGCCGATATTAATGGTTTTTGGTTATCATCTATTGTATTAGTTGTGTTTGTGCACGAAAAATTGTAAATGCAAGTATATGTGCAATGGTGTATTTGATGAAGAAGACATGTAAAGTTTGACAGAAGATGATGACAAAATGTGTTGTGAGCTAGTCTAATTGTTTATTCGAATCAATTAAAGGTTTGACTTGATGCAATTCTAGCTTCATTGCATGCTTCTAGTTTCTTCAAGTTGTTTTGAATAGGTTTATCTTGAATGGAGTAGGAGATACAATGAAAAATATGGAGAAATGAAGTATTGGTAGTGGTTGATAGATGAAATTTGGTGTTTGAATTACGAAAAAGTCTAGAAGAGTGTAACCAGAAGATTACTATAGAGAGAATTCAAGAACTAAAAAAAACATCAATGTTTTTGGTAGCATAATATTTTTTATTCCAAACTGCCACTGAGAAAGGAAACAAATGCAGATAACAATTTCAATATCACCTAATTGAAAACCTATTGTCCCCAACCAATTCATAGAATGTAGACAAATGTGTATATGGATCCTTATGGTCCATTGTTGTAAATTGATGGGTACTGATCAACCTGAAGAATGTAGGTTTCATCTCCAAGGCCTTAGTGATAGCAAGTATTGCAATACTAGAAAAATGCCTTGGTCCTTACTGCATAGCATAATCTCCAAGTGTTATTCTAGGCGGTGGTGGTTGCACTTCAGCTATAATGCTTTCTTCCTGAAAAATTTCAATGGGAACGGGAGAAGTAGTTAAAGATTCTTCTTTCATTTCTCCTTTTTTTCTTTTCTCTTCTTAATCTTGTTCTTTCGAGCTGCCTTTTCAATCTCTGATTCAAACTGTAATTGGTCTTTGTAAACTTGTCCTCTTAATATCATATAAGACAACTCACTCAAGGATTAACACAAGGAGTAACAAGCAATAAAAATAAAATTATAAAATTTAAAACAAATATGAAAATACAATAAAAAAATAAAAATAATAATAAACAATTAAAATATTCACAATATTTAAGAATTCATACTCTAAAACTAACATGGTTCCCCGACAACGACGTTAAAAACTTGATAACTATTTTATTGCAATTGTTCTAGATGCACATATAAAAATCATTCATATCGATTCCTCGCATACAAAATTATTAAGAGAGTCTCCTAAATATCGATTCCTCGCATGTAGCAATTAACATTTCAAATATATTCCTAGCATTCAAATATGTTAAGCATTATCATTTAGGTCAAATCGTTAGAAGTACTTTTCAGTCAAGTCAAATCTAAGGATCAAAATCATGAATAATTCAAACTTTGGGAATAAAATGATAATATACCAATCATCAATCAAGAACTGAATATTATAGATAAATATCACCTAAATACATAAGAGTTTGAACATATTACTCTCAATCCCAAAGGAAAGAATTAGCCATTAATGTTGGCCATTACAAGCATGAAAAACATGAAAAACAAGAAAATAAGATCCAAGATGTTTCTCCTTGATAGCTGCCTCCTCTACGACTATTTATCTCTTTGTATTCTCCCAAAGATGTCTAAGGTTATGCCTCACACTTCCTATTTAACCTAGTTGGGATTGGGCTAAGTGACATCTCGCCTAACCGAGTTTGACGAGAAAAAGCCCAACTTCACTGGAATGAACTCGTTTGGATGAGTTCCCTAGAGTGATCTTACTTGGGCAGGTTTGGACGAGTTTCCAATGTTCCAACTTTCCCTTTTCATCTTGTCCATTCTCCTTTGGCCCTTTCATCTCCATTATACCCTAAACTCTTGAAATTAACACAAATTTTGGAATAAATCCTTCTTATTCATCTTATAATCACAAAATATGTAAAAAGGTTTAAATTCCTAAATTAGCGGTTAAATTATAGCTATTTTGTCAATAAAACTCCATAAGTGTCTATCTTTTAATATAAAATATTACTGAAATATGACACTTATCAGAGCACCCTAACATTCATCTCATTTTCGCTTAAGCGAGATTCCTTCTCGCTTGGGCGAAAATGGGTCTCGTCGGAGCAAGATTCCTTCTTGTTTGATCGAGAATGGACCCGAGAGCAATCCATTTTTCACTCTATTCTCGCTTGAGCTAGAATTATCTTGCCTGAGCGAGTTATGCATAAAAATTTGGATAATTCTACCAAAATACATGATCTCGACCTAATTTCATCATACATATAGAACCCAATTTAGCAATTCAAACAACATATATCTTATTCAAATGGTAGGAGTACTCTCTTTAATTCACTCTATCAATCTATATATCATCATTATATCTAACCCAATTTAAATTATTCAGAGTCAAACAAGAACAAATTCAATATCTCATTCACTTCAAGATTAACTTACATTATATCAACTACACAAATAAACCCATTTTTCAGATTCAAACAAAAACATCTACAATAAATCATTTATATCAAAATCAACATATTGACATTTGATTTCAAACAATACCGTAGATTACTTAGAAAGTATCAATCATCAAACAAAACTTTGGAACTAGTGACAACGTCATTTCCACATCCAGATCTTCTAACTTAGGGTTCTATTTGAACTTACTTGAACTTGAGAGCAAATGCTCACTAAGAGCTCCAAATCCTAAAATTGTTCAAGGGTAGCTTAACATACATCACAAAGTCGTGATAAAAGATCTAACTGTATCACTAGGACCTTGAGTTAATAGAGAATAATTCTAAAGATAAAAGCATTACATGCAAGCCTAAACTAATGGCAAACCTAACTAGATCAAAACTAACTCAAAGGAAAAGGAGTAAAAAATAAACTTACTCAATTTGAGATTTTGATCGGGTAGTCTTGTAGAGTTCTCTGTCAGGAGTCCAATGACAGACTCCAATCATTGTTATGATGAGTGAGGATGTTAGAATCTTAGAGAGAAGACAGAAAAAGGAAAAAAGATACTTATAAAGAGATGGTTCTTTTAAAATGAAACTTGAATAACTGAATTTTCTATTTATATACTCTTTTGATAATAATAAAATATTCAGGTATCATTTAAAATATACCATTTTTACTCGAAGGTTATTTTCTAAATCCTTACCGATAATATTTCCAAACTTTTTACTTTTAATTCTAGTGTTTGGTAATGAAATAATGTGATTTACGTTTCAGATTAGTAATATAAACAATGTATAATTACAAAATCAAAGACTAATAAAGACCAAGGATGAAATTCATCTACACCGTTGTAAATAAAAAAATCCCTTAAAATGCTATTAATATATATTTACATTTTTAAATATTTATTGATTGCACTTTTATTATCAACCCACTTATTTTTGTTGAGTTACACATTTGAATGTTTTTACATGTACATCTCTTTGTCAATTAAAGAAGAGTGAACATCATAAATCCAAAAAGGCCTAAATGAAATTAGAAGAGAATGATTCGCTAAAATTAAAAGCCAAGATCCTAAATAAGGGATCACCTTACTCTCTACAATATCATATTCTAAATAACATCATATAATTATATGATTGGTGAGAGATCTCATATCAATTAAATATAAAGATATTTCATAATATACAAGTGAGTGTAAACCTCACCTTATGAACCAATTTTATAAAGTTGAGTTAGATTTAAAGTCTATGACATCAAAAACATATATAACCTATCTTAGTGAGCGTTTGTTGAGCTTATTAAAGTTGACTTCTTAGTTAGGCTTTATCAAGTCATATGCTATTGGATCGCTATTCGATCATCCATTATATAGTTATACGTATGAGTTGATAAGTTTTAGTGTTAACAGGTGTGTTAAAAACCCTTCAACTAAAGATAATGAAATTTTATAATATTCAAGTGGGTGCAAACTTATCGATTTTACAATATTATATGATTAATTAATTAATATTTAATGAGATAAGACTTGGATTTGGAAGGTCAAATTTGTGGCGATGAATAGGAATATTGCTATACTGCTAATAATTCAGTGGCTTGGAACAATCATGAAATCAGGAATAAGTTTGATGGATCTAGGTAAAGCTTAGCTTGATGGAACCTTTAAATTGAACGGGTTTGATAGCTTTTCACTTTGTCATGCAAATGCTATTAAAAAAATTAATGTAAAATTAGATGTATTTATTCATATTTGAGTTCCTAAGAAGTTAGTTAAAAAATATAAAAAATAATAAAATTTTGAGAGATCTTATCTCTTAAGATTTTAATTATCTTTAAATTTCAGTCAATAAAAAAATATCTTAATATTTCCTAAAAACTATATTCAAAACAGTTTAATTTGTTTGTTAATTTGTTAATGTTTTGGATCATAGTTTTCTAAAGGAGATTATATTAAAAATATTAATAGAAACACCCTAAAATAAGTTTTAGTTTCTAAAATTTATAAATTAGACAACAAAAATATAAATCAGAAGTTTGAAATGAAACATTGCACAATGATGTTTTCCTTTTAAAACTTTAGGAAAAGTAGAGAGTCCCCACTTTAAAAAAGGCAGTATTATAACTCGTAGTTAATAACTAAACAAATTATTTTAAATTTAAATGTTTAAGTTGTCGATGAAGTACTAAACAAGTTAAAATATAGTATACCTGAATTTGAAAAGCCATTTTAGATGATTAAATTTTAAAATAATACAATTTAAATATCTTTTGGAAAAAATATTTTTTAATTATTATTTTATTAATAATTTTTGTCAACCCCGGATCCAGTAATATATCTTCATTGAATTTTATTACTACTGGGCCATCATAATCCTATTTGAAATGATGAACCCTAAACCTAGGGTGCATTACTTTTTAGGGTTCACACGGTTGAATTTACACGTATGGGGCCTTTTTAGACAATTCTACCTCTGAAATTCTCTTTTACCCTTAAAATATTGAAAGTTTGCCATTGGAGAAACTTTTATCTTTCTATTTCTCATGATTTAGAAAATGGACACTTCAAGTAGGCTTGTCTTTCTTGATGGCAAAATGCTTCATGCTCCTAAAATCATATATACAAACTTATTTGCATCTTGATACAGAAAAATTATATAAATTTATAAGATATATGATCCAATGTAAAAGAAGACAAAAAAGCAAAAAATATACTATAGATAAAGAGAGGTGTATTTATATATATTTAATTTTCATCATTATTATTATTATTCCTAGAAAAAGTGGCTTCACCATTTTCTTTTAACTCTTTCATGATGTTCCGGAACATGAAGTAGTTTGAAGAATTGAAGATATTAGTAACTCACACGTGCTTATTATCTTGGACTAACTTTACTTTCTTTGACAACTAAATATTAGAAATGTTGCTTCCTAATTGTCGATGGTGTTCGATTGTAGGTGTTTTTTTTAGCTGTAAAGGGTATCTAAACATCTAATCTGTTTTATCTTGTCGAGGAAAGAGAAACATTTTAGGACACTTCAAATTAAAAATAGTTTATCTTGTCCAAATGTATTATTATTTGTCTTGTGAATATCCCTTTTATTAAATGTAAAAGGTGACTAGTTCATAGCTTTTGGCCCTTTTCTCTGAATAATAGAAGAAAAATAGTCTTTTTCATTATCCAATTATGCGTGTTGAGTGTTGAAAATTGATTAGAATTCAATTCTCAAATAATTGAATTCTCAACTTTGATTAGTGCTGTTATATGTGAGTAATCACTCATTTGAAATTCGGTTTATCGAATTCCAATAGAATTCCCATACTCAATTTAGTTTTAACGAATCGAATTTTAAGATTTTATACTCAATTAGATGATTGATAAGTTTAATAAACTTTCGTTAAGATATATGACTTGCATAAGTAGATTTTTAGTTTAATTTAATCCTACTAAACTGGTTTATAAAGTGAAATTTGCATCCACTTATATACTATGAAATATCTTTATCTTTAGTCAATATGCAATCTTCAACTCAATTTTACAACACTGCTTATAAAAATTAAATTCTCAACATAAACTATAAATCGATCTATATAATAAATAAGTTAACACAAGTGTATTTACAACTTTTTAAAATAGGTTTATTGTGAAAAAATATATAACTTTTGATTCTTCTAAACTAAAATAATAAAAGACAATTAAGTGTGTCAAGACCTATTCTTTATTTGAGTTTGGAAAGAACCTACCCGACCTAGGCCTGATAAGTCATATCATGTATCAGAGAGTTGTGTAAAAGGAGATATATGTATTTAATGTTGCATGAAGAGCATTTAGTGCATCTTCAAGCTTGGGCGTGGGTAGACAAAAAATGAATAAGACAGATGATGCAAGACCTCACAACGACTTTAAAGGGATTTGCAAATGAATCTTTTTTCCCTCAACATCTATATATATAGAATATGTCGTGAATAAGAAAGGTTGATGACGATTACATAAAGCTCTTAAGATCCTTATCTTTCCAAGCAATCCTTAAGCCTTCATTTTGTGCGATGGAGCATTGGTTGGGTCCATAACAATATAGAAGAGTGTACTTAAATTGTATCCATTAGGATGTTAACACTCTTTTAGTGAGTGAACCTTGTGATCTTTTAGATAACACCCCTTTGTTTACTCAATTGTTTAGCATGGAGTGGTTGAGTCCAAAGAATACTCAAGTATAGCTAGGAGTGGATGCATGTTCAAATAATACTTGTGTTTAACTAGGAGTAGTTGTGTGTTCAAACAATACTGTGTTTAGCCAAGAATGATTGTAGTATAAATAATACTCATCATTTATCCATAGATGATTAAGTCCAAATAAGACAAATTGTTAGTATGCTAGTGAAACTTGACTGTCTTGATCAAGAACTGGAAATAGTTTGAGTTTTTAGATGAACCAATATAAAAATACCTTGTATAAATCTCTCTCAACTCTTATCTTTTTAAACTGCAAATTATTAATGTTAACTAATTGAAGAATGAGAGCTTAGTGAAAGCTGAAGGTATAATTGGCTCTAGAAGGAGGGTTTGAATAGAGCCTAAACTCAATTTGAGTACTTGAAAAATTATTGAAGCAAATACAGTATCTAAAAGATAAAAGATAGAGAAATAAATATACTAAAAAATTTATACCGATTCACCCAAGACTTGAGTTATGTCTAGTCCTCTCAAGAAACTTGCTTAAGAGCTTTACTATTAGAAGTATTCTCCACCTCTCCCGGTATACAAGTATTCTCCACCTCTCCGGGTAACCAGTCTTAATCCCCCTGAGATCAAGACCTATCAACAAGTGAGAAACACTCTTAAACCAAGAGAAATAATGAAATACCATAGGGTTATCTTCACATAGTGAAGGATTTACAATATATAGCTCACTCCCAAATAATAAGTGCTCTAAACAACAAGTATGAAATACAATCACAGTAAGACTATTCACACTAAGAATATGATAGCATTGTGTAAGCTTGGTATCATGTATTGTCTTATTCATCTTCAAGGATTTTATATAGCTTTCTGATTATGACTATTCAAGTTTTGATTTATTCTCTTGTTCATATAGTCGTTAGTCGCTCAATATGGGAACTCTTTAATTTGATTGATTCTTCTGCGTCTTGGACTTTTAATTTATTTTGAATTGTTTCTTTATTTGTCCAAATGTGAAAGTTGATACTTCAATGTTGTAATTTTTAGTATCTCCAACAATATCCTTCGTTGTAATGCACTGTTCATCATTTTCTTCCCTCAGATGCTATATATAGAAACTTTCGCTTTGATTGTATAATACGCGCGCAAGCATGTAGAAACAATTTTAATTGTTTCCTTTTAATCCTTTAATGTGAACGTTAACCCTTTAATGCTTCATGACTGAATCTTCAATTATCTTTGTCATGTTGTTTCTCCTTGAATGTAGTAGACGCTGAGTTAGGAAATGTTTACTTTGATAATTTTTGCATCATCTTCATTTGATATTTCTTTTAAAATCTTCCAATTGTTTCCTTTCATCCGACTCATGTGAACATTGCTATATATTTTTGGAATAAGTTCTCTACCACATTCTTCACTTTATTACTTTACCGTTAGATGCTATGTAAGAAATTTTTTGATATATGTATTGTATGTGTCTCTCTCACTTGATAATTCTCTTGAATATATTTCTTTATATATATTCTTAGTTGTCTGCAATAGCTTCGTGAGGCTTTAAATCCTTCGCACAAATCTCGCTATGCAACAACTTCGTTTTATGTTAGATGCTCTAAAAGGAAACTTTGTATTTGTTCTCCTTTGTGTCTTTCTATTCTTAAAACACATTTAGAAACCTTTTGTGAATATTAGTGATTAATTACAATCAATATAATAAAGCATGAGTATCACTAAAACAAAATCTCTTAATATCTTTTGAATTATCGAGACTTTCCAATCTCAGATATTAATTCTAACCATATTATCAATATATTGTAGGTTTATACATTGATTAAATATTTTGCTATAAACATATTTTCTTTTAGAATAAATTCTATAAAACATATTTTGAAAAACCTTTAAATGTATATAATATGTTTGTTATGTTTTTGAAATCTTTCTCATACAAATTTAATCTTAATTAATAATGCACAACTGTATTGAAAAATATTGTATAAACATTTTAGAAAATGTTTTCATTTATTAGGCATTTAAAACACATGATATATTCATTTGATGTTGAGCTTTGTTTTACGTTTCACATTGTAAATCATTTTATACTTGGTTCAAAACACTACGTTTTGATTTATATGATTTGACGAAATCAAAACTGAGTTTTGAAAAAAATTAATGATCATTTGAACATACATAAATTGGAAATATTAAGTTTGGAAACTTTCCTGTAAAATGATTGTCCAACGCATGATCCTCTAACGTGTTCACGACTTTCAGCGTTTGGAACTTGAGTGTTAGAGAGCTTTCTTGATGGAGATCAAGATCAAGAAGAGATAGAGGCCGAAAATCAAGATCAAGAAGAGGTAGAGGCCGAAGTTGAAGATGCTCAAGAAGATATTAGCTTACCTCAAAAGCTTACAAGGAGCAAGTTTAAAGAATTAGGAAGTAGTGGTAGAATGTTTTCTCTTTTTATAGTATTTTTTGTATAAAAAGTAGAATGTTTAAATATACAGTTTTTAGGAAGGTGCTTAGAGGGAAACCTTAGATACCTCTTTTGTAAAGCATCTTTAGGCATTAGTTTAAAATTTTCTAGAAGGTGACTCTTCATGTCTCACTTTAGGCGCTAGAAGTGAGTAGCATGCAAGGGACTTTTGGTTAGCTTGCTTTGTAAGTTTCATGACCGATTCTCCACCTATAAAAGGAGGGCTTAAGTCCTTCAAATAATAGAATTGATTTTTGAAGTAATGAAACTCTCCCAAATTGGTGATTGAGTGAGTGAGAATTGTCTTATCCTCTTCCTAGTCTCATCTTGAGTGCCTTGGTTCCTCAAGTGGCGGAAATTCACACTTATCTTGGAGCAATCACACTTCAAGTGGCGTGTTCATCAACCAAGATCTTCAACCACATAAGTCTTCTCTCTTTTCCATCTTTTTTCTTCCATCTCCATGTCCTTATGAACTCTTAAAACATGTCTTAGGTTCTTTCTTGCATTTCTATTCGGTGCTTTAGCTTTATTTCTTGTTTTGTTCGGTTCATCTTCTTCTTTGCTGAATTTAATCGGTTCATCTTCTTTCTTCTTGCTTTTGTTCGGTGCAATTCATTTGTTGGGCATTTTAAACGGTTCATTTGAGTTTTTATGCCTTTTAATCGGTTCAATTAACAAGAAATGGACTTCCATATGTATATAATTATTATGATAATAGGTGATAGGTAATAGAGATTCGTGGGTAATAGTTGGTAGGTAATAGAGATCCATAGGTAAAAGTTGGTAGGTAATAAGATCCATGGGTCATAGTTGGTAGGTAATGCTGAATTTACCTACGGATTCAGAATCTGTGCGTAATGTCCGTAGGTAATGTTGTTCGTAGGTAATATCTGTAGGTAATGCTGAATTTACCTACGGACTCAGATCCGTGGGTAAAAATCCGTAGATAATACTGATTTTTTTTTGTAGTGAAAAGATGGAGCAATTGATGAAAAATCATGAGGAACACAGTGAACACATACACCAATAAGATTAGCATATGAAACATATTTTCCAACACACTCATATGGATAATCTTATGTCACGCCCTACAAATCCTACTACCAATGGATATGACATATTTGTAAAAAAAGTCACAAATTTACTGAAGAATCTACCATACACAAACAATAGATGATAGCGAAAGAAACCACAAGAATGGATAGAAGGTAAATAAGAAAAATAAATGAAGAATCATACAAAGGAATTTACGGGTTCAACTGAAACCTAGTCTACATCCACGGTCAAAAGTTCACTATGAAGGAATATGTGATTACAACATAAAGTCTACCTCATTAGCGAACTCTCAACTAAATTGAAGATGATTGTTAATTACAAGGTCCTAATTATGAAATGAAATTGTCTAACTAACTTCCAAACAGGACATGTCAAATAGTTGCAAAAGCCATGTGTGTAGTGATTTAGTTAGGAGCTGGAAACGCCAACTAACACTAGAATTTAAGTTGATGCAACGGACGATATACTTAGAAGCTCTAGTCAAGATAAACAGTCTTATACCACAACACGTTTTAGCCCCAGATGGTCAACTACCTTTAGACGATCTAGGAACCTTTGAACAAGATTTTTACTGAACCAAAACTTCATAAATCTTCACCTTGGTTCAACATAAATCTTATGATTGATAAAACATTCACTACCTCTAAGCCCATTAACATATGATCCACTTAAAAGCTTACCAATTTTCTTGTCAACTGGTCCATTTTGACACTCCTAAACAAGCCTTGTTTGTCCCACTCTACTAAGCCATTTTCTTGCTTACGTGGCCTACCTGTTTGTGCCATAACTTTTTCTTAGAGTAGATGATCTTTTCAGCAATAAAGGCTAACCCACAGATTACAACACCTTCCAAGGCATACAACTTATTCTTCCTCACACCCTTCATAACTACCATGAACCCCCTAAACACCTTCAACATCCCCCTTTCCCATTTGAACACATACCCCTTCTTTTCACGGTGATAAAGGGATATTAAGTTTTGTTTCAAGCTAAGTACATACATAACTTCTTCAAGAATCCTCTCAATTCCATCATGCAGATGAAACTTAATTATTTCAATGCTAGTTATCTTACATGACTTTTTATCACTAAGGAGAACAAACTCTCTTTCCAGTTTTGCAAATTGTTGGAACTGTAGACGGTTAGGTGTAAAGTGAAACGAACAACTAGAGTCCATGATCCATTTAAAATCATTAGCACTACTCGACACCATAAATTTTAGGTTGTATTAAAGAAACAATGGGTAAATGATAGAATGGAAGTATGCTGAAGATTTTAGAAAGAATGCGAACAAAATAGGCATATAGTGTTGGAGATCTCACATGATTAAAGATAAGGCCAATTCAAAGTATATAAGTTTGTGCGAACCTCATCTTATGAGATGATTTTGTAAGGTTGTGTTAGGTTTAAAGTTCACTTCTTAAGATGATATCAGAGTCATTTAGAGTCTACCCTAATGAGAGTTTGTTGGGTTTATCGTGTCACTTGCTATTGACACTACAAGAAAATCATTAAATAGAAACTAATTTTAGAGACCAAAATAATTAGTTATTATATTGACTAAATTGGAGATCATTTTATAAAGTACAAAATTTATTAGCATCTAAAATGGTTTCTATCATTAATTAAAATTTATAAAATGGTTTTTTTAAATTGGTATCTAAATTAGCTACCTATGTTTTAGCTTCTAATATATTAGATTTCAATAATTTTTTAGTCTCTATAATAGTTCTAATTTAGTCAATATAGTGACTAATTATTTTTTGTTTCTATATTTGATTATTATCTAATTATTTTCTTGTAGTGTGAGCCGCTATAAGATTACTCATAAATTTTTAGTCTTACGCAGAAAATTGACAATCTCATCATAAAGGTTGGGTTAGAAATCTCACATCGACTTAAAATAATATCAATTAAAAATATATAAATGAGTAAAACTCTCATTTTATAAACTAATTTTTAAAGTTAAATTAAACTTAAAATTTCATCTTATAAATGAAATATGAAACTAAGAAAAAAAACCATCTTACCTTTGCTTTTGTCAACTCAAGAAATCCACCATTGACCGTGAACGAGCGTGATGGTAAATGCTGTATGCATATAAGTAATCATTTGAAAGAAGTCAGAAATGGAGGTCCCTAGCTCATCCTTGTCTCCCCCAACGGCCAAATATACATATAGATAATGTATTTATGCAAGTAAAAACGAAAACGAAAACCAAATAAAGTAAAATACAAAACGATAAAAACCTAGGCAACTGAGAACTGAAGATTAACCCTCTGAAAATCGTCGTCAACGATAATGTGATTCGCAAAGCGAGAGAGGATATGGAAGACCAAAAACGTGAGCTAGAAACCTAAAGTTCAAATTGAGGAAGAAGGAAAACGTTATATTTTTTCAGTTATTACAATGTTATTATCTACAAATTTATATTTATAAAAATATTTGTAAAATATAATTTCTAATTTCTAATATTTTTTTCTGTGAATTTTTATTCATAAAAATAAATAACATAAGTGCTATTAATATTTTTCATTGCTGATAAAAAAACAAAAATGTGTAAGCTTAAAATTTACAGAAAAGAATATTTTTTTTTACTACTTATTATAAAGTAATATTGTCTGGAAATTTATATACAACAAATTTGTAACAAATTATTCGTAATTTCTATTATTTTTACTGCATATCTTTTATTCCTAAAAACTAACATATAATTATCATTGATGCAGGAAAATCTGCAAATATTAACAATGCTTTCTAACAAATAATTTTGCACAAGAAATTTGGTCGGTATTTTCTTAAAAAAGTAAGATATACGTTAGTAAAAAAAGTGTAAGTATTTTCTAGCTATAATTTATTTCAGAAAAAAGTGTAGATAATAAATGTTTTTCTAGTACTCAACCAAAGTCACACTTTCACGTCTCCTAAAAAACTTTCTTATCTTAAACGTAAGAGTCTCAAATATAGATGCAGTTTCTCCTACAGCATCTTATTCAATATGATGAATTTTTTCATTAATTCTAGTGAAAGAAATAGAATAATCATGGTAGTATATAGAACCTGGTCACGAGAATATCATCAAAATTAAAAACAAGAACAATGTATATTAATTTTTTAGAAGAAATAAAAGTGAATAACATAATATATAATTTAAAAATGAAAGGACAAGTTCTAATATTGTTGATAATTTGTTGGTAAAAAGATAAATATGAAAGTTAAGATTGGTCGGTGAAAGCGTGGTTTTCGTAGGTGTTGTTGTGGGTCAAGTCAAAAGATGCACAGTAGTAAATGTTCATAGTATTCAGTGATATTGAAATGAGTCATTATAGTAAATGTTGTTTATTTTTTGTCAAATCTGCATAATGTCACATAGGAAGGGACCACACCAAAGCCAACGCGGTGTTTCCAACAATTGTCAAACCTCTAATATACCTCTGTGAGAGGTTTGTCTGTGAGAGGTTTGTGGAAAAATATAATAATAATAATAATATTCTCAAGCTAAATAGTTTTATAGCATCTTTCAATTAATACTCTTATGATCTAATTAATAAAGAGAAGAGAGTGAAAGATAAATATATAAAAGAAATGAGGGGAGATCAAATCTATTTGATTGAATGAAAAAATAAAGAAAGAAAAGCATGGATTGCAGTGCATATTTGGTTTAAGTGATAATAAATTTGTAAACTTATTCTAACTTTAAAATAAATAAAAATATGGATTTTTTTCTTGTTAATGTTCAACATTTTATTTTTAATTTAGATGAATGGATATACATTAGTCAAGTAACACAACAACAAGTAACTTAATTATTATTGAATTACATTGATTCGATAAGTTCATGTGAGTTTTATTTAAGACAATACCTTTCTCTATTGATAATTATTGGAATGGTGAATCACAATGTTATATGTATTTCTCTTTTCTCATATGGTAAAAATATTATGGTGGAAAATGTCCATCATAGTAATATTATTATGATTCTTATATTGTCTTATGTACAAATATTAGACGTTTTAGTATATTTCTATTATAATATTACATCAAAATTGTATAATAATTACATTAATTTCAAATTGTTTTATGTGCAATAGAAACATCAAAGAAAAACTTCATGTATAAAAGAATAAGCAATTATATATTGATAGAGATTGATATATATTTCCACAAGTACAAACCTAACAAAAGTGTCATGTGGGGGACATTTTCTTTTCAATAATAATGACATCTCATTATATATACAAATGTCTAATGTCTTGAAATTACATTTTGATAACTAAGAGCTAATCATATCTATTGTGTAATTAATGTAAATTATTTAAAATCTTCATTATATATATAATTTATTATGGTTTAAGTAATTTAGGTATGTGTTTTTATATGTAAATAAAGAAAAACATGATATGTATGGATTTATGGACACTCAACTCATTCACCTAATAGGTAATGAGAAAATTGAAACGCATACGTACATCTCAAACAACTTAGTGAAATGGGAAACAAATATATTTTACTCAATATATTCACGAGTAAGTTCATTTTTATCTTACCATAAAATTTTCAATGCAATCGTCACTCGAAAAATGTTGATTATATCATTACTTGATCACACCACTCTGAGTGAGGGGTTGAATTTTTGTTTTAAGAGTTTTTGAAATTTTCGTTAAATATTGTTTGATTATGTGCAATCAGACAATAGATTTACTTAAGAGATGATACATTAAGTGTTGAGCTGAAGATAAAGCTTATATTTAATGAATTCAATCCTTATGATGATTGAAGACACTATTTTTTAGTAAGATGTGTGTGTGTTTTAGTTGTATGCTTTTGCTTCTTTGAGATTAAATTGATTGGCTTTGTAAAAAATTATTTTGTTATAGTGTTTTAGTATTTGTTTTCGGTTTAAAGATAATTTTAATTGATTAGAAGGATAATTAAATCAGTTAAAATGTTCCTAACTAGTCTTGAATAACTTAATCCATTGAATAGTCGAGTTAATATGTTGAAATTACTTAAAACCTTAGTAAATTTGTCTTAGTGTTTTTAATCTATTAAACGATGTTTTAATAGATTGAAATCACTTTTGCTCTCATAATGTTTTGTCAGTTTGTTCTTAACAAGTTGAAACAATGATCTGATTTGTTTATCTCATTAGTAAGTGAAATTAACATATTATTTTGAAGTTTTAATATGTTAAAACTAACAAATGTGTTCTAACTCTCATTTTTGAAACATTTACAAGACAAAGTTTGAATAAAAAGAAGAGCGAATTTTGTTTTCTTCTGAGAGTTATATTTTGTGAGATCAAAATTGTGCTCTTGAGAGTTCTTTTCAAGTCTTGGAGATCATCTTGATTTCTCAAAGGGGTTATAAACATGATTTCTTTTTGGTTTGCATGGAATCATAGGAATCAAACGAATTTGTTTCATTATATTATTTATGGGTTGATTACAAGGTGTTTTGTTGAATAAGGCGTTCAGTTTTGAAGAATTATAATTGGGTTTTATAGGGTCTTCTTAGAATCTTTTCTTGCAGGGCGAAATAAGTTAGTTCTTGATCACTTATATTATGAATTTTGATGTTTCTAGTGTGGGACTTAGCTGGTATGGTTAAACAACTAGATACAACTCTATAATAAGAGTGAACCAGTATAAATTTGTCGTGTCTTTCTTCCTCTGTGGATATTGTTATTCAGTGTTATATTTTTTATTTTCATTATTATTAATTGTTTAGAAAATCAATTTGTTAAAATGACATACTATAATTGTTTAATATGTTGATTTAGTACATAATTTCTAACAAACTTAAAAAAGTTTTAAAATGTTTTTCAAAAGTGTTTTACTAGTACAATTCACCCCCTCTTACAAATCCTTTTTTGACCATTAAGAGGTTTGAACTCAAGTAAATAATCTTCTAATGTGTGGCAAGCATGATGATAGAGATACATTAAATATTAATGTTTTCTTTAAACAACATCCTTATAGCTGGTAGTACTTATCACCATTAGGTAGAAGAGTTTTTCACTCAAAACAAAATAAAAACAATGACGGTATTCCAAGATTTGATATAAGCTTGTGTCAAGATAATTGTTAAAACAAAATAATTGTAGCTCGTATTCCAAGAGATCTTACATTGACATGTGCTTACATGGATCATCTTGGTAAACAAAGACAAAAACCTTCCATAACAACACAACATAAACTTCTAAAATATTTTCGTTAAGGTACAACATAAGCTTTAAAGATTGTGTGTTTATCATCTAATGAAGACTTCACTTATCAAAACAAAGGAAAGACTATAAGGTAATGTATTATTTGTTAGACGAAAAACTTTCATAATCTGTTATTTTTCATAAGACATTGTCTTATAGACGAAACATCATTCTTTTACAATTTGTTGTGACAAACACTTAATCAAAACTAAGAGTTGTTGAACTTTGTTCTAGCATGTATATTGTATTCTAACAAATATTTTTATATTTTTAAGATGAATATGTCAAAAGATTAATTATATTGTTAGAAAAAAAAAAGTTAACAATATTTTGAAGATTTATTTTATTAAAAATAAAAATTGTTGTAGAAATTTCTTTTTTTAAAGTCACTGACATTTTTTATTTTCATCAATAATTGTTAATTGTTCAAATATTATTTTTCTTAATAAAAAAATTAGACTCACTCTATCCCTTTGTTATTCCTTTTCGTTTTCATTACCTAGTGTACATAAAAGCTTTATTACATTCGAGAAACCATAAAAAAAACACACATATTTTAGTTGGACAAAAAATTCTTTATAAGTAAATAATAAAAATAATTATAGAAGAGATCTAGCCTTATTCCTCATGTTGCATTCAATGAGAATGAACAACCCTGTAGGGTCCCCACCCTTCACTTCCACATGTGTATAACCCGCAGCCCTCTAGAACTTAGTTAATATGGAATATTAGGATTACCACAGACCACTCTTTTCATCTATATAAACACCTCAAATTCTTCAACACTCCAATTGATCATTTTTTCTTCTTTCATCTTTCATCATTACCAGCTAGCTCAACCACAAATCAGCCCACGGTTTATGTAGCAGAGCTACACTCACTACTTTGGTTCCTATTTGTTTCATACAATTTATAAAATAACCTCACAATCGATCAAGATGAAGAGGAGATTAGCAAGCGCCAGCGATGATTCCACTAAACTTGATCGCAAAACCATCGAAAGAAACCGCAGAATCCACATGAAATCCCTCTGCCATCAGCTTGGTTCTCTTATTCCTCCCAACCTCAAACCACCCAAATCCAAGGTACCCACAAAACTAACAAAAAACACTCACTTTTTTGCCACCCCTGAGTGGTTTTTCATGTCAATTGGGATAGTTAAAAGCACTTTCTTTTTCAAAAAAACTATTTTTTCTTTAAGAATGTGAAAATGAGCATTCATGTTTGATTCCACGTTTGAAGTCTGGAATTCAGGATTCAAATGTGAAAATTAGGACATGAATGACGCACCACACGTTTGAGTTCATCAACATGAACTCAAATTTCCAAAATCACATTCCTAACTGTTTCCTTAACAGATGAAGTTTAACGAAGTATTGAATGTTTTCAGCTGATGCTAGGGCAGCAGGACCAGCTGGATCTTGCAGCACGGTATATCAAACACATGAGAGAGAGAATAGAGAAATTGAAGAGGCAGAAGGAGAAAGCCATGTCAAACCAAAGCAGTGATAGAAAAATGTTGGATAAAAACGTTGACACCAAGTTGCCGGTACTGGAGCTCAGAGACTTGGGTTCCGGCATCGAAGTGATGCTGGTGAGTGGGTTGAACAAGACATTCATGTTGTACGAAGTAATCAATGTTCTCGAGGAAGAAGGTGCTGAAGTTGTCACAGCAAGCTTCTCAACTGTCGGTGACAAGATATTTTACGTTGTTCACGCTCAGGTAAAATTTTACATCATTTTATTGCATCATCAACTATGTACTTCCTCTGTCATTGCTCTCTCTTTCTTAATCACTTTACACCATTTCCATCAGAAACGTTTTGTTTCAATTACCTGGTCAATTTTTCTTCTTTGTTTTTCAAACTTCTAAATTTGATCTGTTTTGTGTGGTGTCAGGTTAAAATATCAAGGGTTGGAGTGGAGACCACAAGGGTAAGGGATAGACTTCAAGAATTTATTGCCCCATTAGAAATGTGGCCGGAAGACATGTGAAACTTGAGAGCTCCTCACCACCTAGCTAGCTAAATATGTACTCGGTGGCCTGCCCACAAATTAATAGTTTCAGAGCTATGAATTACCTTTTCATCAAAAAAAAGAAAGAAAGAGAAATGTATCTACTTGTTTCTTTTAAGTAAATTAAAATTTAAGAAATTATCATATAATTTAACCCCGTGTAATGAATTCTCAATTCAGTATTTGTATGTAAACTAAATAGAAAATTTGACAGAAATATACAGTAAAATTATCTGTTTAATCCATTAAAACTAATATTGATTTTTTGGCACATTCATTGTAAAAACTAGAAACTGTAAAGACACAAGGAAAAAGATTTCTTTTACTGTAAAAAGATGCAAATTTTTTATGAAAATTATTTCATTAAAGTTTTTTTTCTTTTAAATTACAAATTTAAAATTAGTCATGACATGACTTTTTTTAAGAAATCATATTAATGTGATATAACTTTTTTTCAAGAAATCGTGTCACGATTTTTAACACGTTAAAATAAGAGAAATTATGTTAAAATGACCTTAACACGATTTTCTTAAAAAGATTGTATCACTTGAAAATGAATAACCCAGATTCGTAATTTTTAATAAATCCCTCATAATTTCGTCAAAATTTTGTAGCAGTACAGCAACAAAAACCGACAGTTCTCGAAGACGAAAATAAATAACCATGATATTTAAAGAAAGTGACAGAGTTGAAAAGAAGTGATACAATAATTAACGAAAGTAATGATTTTTTGAAGAAGTGAATGTGTAACCAGATGTTGGAAACAGAAATAAACCATTATTAGGATCTGTTTCTGAATTCTCATCAATCAATTGCGTACGATCACTTTGAATTTGTTCCGCCGCCGGAGATTTTGCGGCACACGTGTATGAACTGAACCTAAATTTGGACCTAATTCCATGCATGTGTGAACAAGGTCAGCATTATTGTTTTGAGAAGACTTGACAGTTTTTGAATGGATGGGAAGCACCAAGACACAAACTCTAAACACTGTATTTTATCAAATTGAAGGATATCTTGTCCAATAGGATGTTTGTTAGCTTAAAATGTCTCTTACTTTTTTTTTTTTTTTTTTTTTTTTAATTAAAGTTAAAACATTTTTTTTTTTTTTTATCAACTTTTTTTTTTCAGAAAAATAAAATTTCACCTAAAAAACTACTGCTAAACACAGAAAAAAACCT
>Ga0123342_1004909_pt1 | contig 19988 bp, 11 predicted proteins | sample Turbeawhitnodule_FD_89960 | JGI IMG/M metagenome (GOLD analysis project Ga0123342, IMG submission 89960) | Root nodule microbial communities of legume samples collected from Mexico - Turtle bean Mexico white nodule | ecosystem: Host-associated > Plants > Roots > Nodule | place: Mexico: Nepantla... | reverse complement strand
TATTTAGAATTTAACGAAGGTTTTAAAATAAACCTTTGGAAATTAACAAAGGTTAAAAAAATCTTTGTTATTTTATGGAGGTTTTAAAATAAACCTTTGTAAATTAACAAAGGTTAAAAAAACTTTCGTTATTTTGTGGAGGTTTTAAAATAAACCTTTGGAAATTAATAAAGGTTAAAAAAACCTCTGTTACTTTACTGAAGGTTTTAGAATAAACCTTTGGAATTTACCTAAGATTAAAAAACCTCCGTTATTTTTGTTGAAGTTTTAGAAAAAACCTCCATTAATTAAATCAATTCCTAAAGTTATATTAACCTGCACTAAATAACCTCTATTAAAACTTTTTTCTTGTAGTGAATATTTAATTAGAATAACATAGTTGAAGACTAAAATTACATGCATTTTGTTAACATAAAAGAAAATATTACTAATTAAACTACATGAAACTCTATTTCAAATTATATATGATTCTTGAGAAAAACATCGGTCAAAACCTTCTTCGACTCTAGAGAAACCTTTAGAAAATTCACAACCTGTAAAAATATTTGAAGCAAATTAATTAATGAACCTTGTTATACAACCACGAAAAAAAATAGAAATAAGGAATTGAATTCAAACCAAACTCAATCTTATAAAATCACATTATAATTTTGAGTTTACACCAACTTAAACAATATAAAATGTTTTTAATTTTTTTTAAGAGAAACTATAATTCATTTATATACAATTATACAATATGGATGATTCAATAGTAGATAATGATGATCTGAAGGTCAACAAAATATTTTTAATTAAAATCAATTTTATATGACAATATGATATAAAGATATAAAGGGATAAACTTTAAATGTATGTTAATTTTATAAAAGTGATTAATAAAATGAATGTGAGATGAACAAATACAGAAATATTCGTAGCATCATGATGAGGAGTAGCATCATAATTAATAAAAATGGATTGCAGAACCAAAAGTCTCTTTAAATTTGACAGACAAAAGAATAATTAATACAAACATATTTCACATCAACAGATTCTTATAATAATTAATTGAGAAATAATAAAAAATCAATAACAAGATTAGTAGCTCCAAGAATAACAAGTTATTTTAAGTTTTTGAGATGTAAAATAAATTAATTATGACAACAACTTTTATTGAAAACGAAAAGACGCATATAACAATTTACTTGAATTTCGTCTCAAAAGATTCTTTTCACCCATTAGTTAAGAAAATTATATCATCCTTAAAAAAATACTAACTTGACAATTTATTTTAATTATAATACCCATTATCCATTTATAATGGATTGTCAAAATAGTTATTTTTGTTTGTCTCTGTCCATAATATTATAATATTCGTTTAACAATAAGTTTTTTCAAAAAACTAAAATCTACAAAATATAAAACAAAAAATTCATATGAAATGAAATTTAAACCTAATTCAATCTTATAAAAATCTTATAAAATTGATTAAATTTAGAGTGACTTATATACTAAAAAATATTTTTATTATTTGTAATTAATATGACTCTAATAACTATACTAATAAAAACTAAGTATCAAACACATTGTAAAAAACATTTAAATACTTTAAAGTTTAAAACAAAAATACATAAGAAAACAGCACATCTTAATATATACGTAATGTTTTCGTAACGAATTTAAAATGATGCATATTAATCTAATTTCCAATTTAAAGCGTTGAATATCATTCCATTCATGCTAGCATTTACAAGGCAGTTTCCAACAAAAAGGTAGAGAATATTTCAGGATCATAATTATAAATATCTTATAATTATATAGTTCAAGACTACATTTCCATGCACTGATAGACACAAAAGAAAATAATATTAATTAAACTAACTGAAACCCTACTTCGAATTATGATTCTTGAGAAAAACATCAGTCAGAACCTTCTTCGACTGCAGAGCAAACTTCAGAATATTCACACCCTGTAAAAATATTTGAAGCAAATTAATTAATAAACCATTTTATACAAAAAAAAAAATTAAACTTAACTTAATTTTACAAAATTTATACACACTTAAATAATATATGTTATTCTAATATATTATAAAATATTTTATGAACATGACAGATACCTGTTCCATATCCAACACGACCACCTTCTCCTGCAAGGCACCAACCTCTTTGACGTTGAATTTGTTAAGTAAGGTTATGGTTGAAATGGTTGACATGGGCTGAATCACCAAATCATCCATCACCATGTAAGTCACCACCTCTTTCACAAAGCCACTCTTGTCGCCACCACTATCCTTTCCATTGACACCAACAAAACTCACTTCACAGATCATAGCTTTTCCACAGTTACGTTCAGGACAAGGAGTGCGGTTATCACGTGTGATGTGACCAGGGTGACTTGGGCACCTGTAGAAGTTGGACGCATCAACGGAAGGAAGAAGACCGGAGATCTGTGATGAAGAGATGGCTGCACTCGGCTTCAAGAGAAGATCCTTCTGCCGGTTTGGTTGCATGTAAGTTTCATCCAGATTTTCAACACTTTCGTAGAGATTTCCTAAGCTTCCAACCATGTGTTCCTTGTTCAGAATCCTTATGACAGTGCCGATAGGCAAACAGAGCAAGCTAAAGAGAAAGTCGATAACAGGTTTTGATGCTTCAGCGAAGAGGACCATGTTACGTTTTGTGTCGATAAGCAATTTCAGAGTCAATTTGGAGGAAGAAGAAGAAGAAGAAGATTCCATGGTGTTAGATATAGTGAAATGCTCTCTCACAGCTCTTATAACTTGTCTCCAAATGTTAAGCCATATATATATATATATATATATACAAATGCAGAGATGCATTGTAGGAAAATGATACTTTTCAATACAATTTTCTATACAATCTTATAAATTTATGTTTTATTATATATCTGTTATTACATGAGTAAAATATAATTATAAGAATAATCAAATTATTATTTTTCTTAAATGATATGAAAAATGTTAAAATACAGCAGTGAATAAAGTAGTCTGCAAAATTGAATGGGAAGCGTAATCGTTTCTAACTATTTGTATTTACCAATGTATAATGATTGTTTTATCTGTCAAATTTACAGAGACTTTTCTGGGTTCTGCAATTCATTGTTAAGAGTACTTGATGAAAAATCTTATATCATAATATCATAAGGAAAAGAAATGATTTGACAACTCTTATATAATGATGAATATAAAAATAAATATTTATAATAAATATTAAATTTAGAATTAAGTGATATAAAAAATACTAAAATAATAATATTAAAAATTATAATATGATTATATATAAAAATGTCTAAAAAGAAATTCTCTCACCTAATAACCAATTTTAATAATATATTCTATATATATTAAAAGGACAAGATTTCTTTAACATCTAAAAGTAAATGTTTTTATCTTTTTAATGGTGATATTTTGTTTCACGGGTGTCAAAGTAGTATTATAAAAATTACAAACGATTAAATACTCAAATTTAGTGTCTTGAAGTTGTGATTTTAAAATTTATAATGATTATAATTTTACTAAATTAAAATATAATGTCAATTATTAAATTAATATATTAATGAAAACACTTGTATTTTTTTTTGACAAAAAAAAATACCATGACTATAATAACTATTGAAATAAAAATATATTATTAAATTTTAAAATAAAATTATCAAAAGTAAAATATATACAATAAATAATTTTCTAAATTTTTATATGTAATTTTTTATTGTGTATGTTGTTTTTATTGAGAAAAAACATTTGAATTTAAAAGAGATTATTTAAAAGGTAAAGTTATAAGAAATTAGATTCATTTGTTTTAATTTAAATTAAAATTTTCAAAAAAGGTTACAATTAAAATTTTAATTTAAAATAAATAATTATTAAAAATGTTATATTTCAATATTATATTAAAAAAATTAAAAATGAATTGTGTAAAATAAAAGGAATCTAAAGGACCGGCAAAGTGGTAGGTCCACCCCCTACAAAATATGAGCTCGTTTTCATGGCTGACAAGATTGCGAACTGACTCGCATTTTTTTTTTAATCGTGGAGGAGGAGTGGAGGCAGCAGTGTGCGGCGACAATGGTATGCAGCAAAGCAATAATTTCAGGCGAACCTGCACGGAGGCGCAGGTGGAGCGAGCGACGACAATGCAACGAAAGTGCGTTATTTGGAACATAAATGTTTTGTATTTTGAGTGAAAACCTATTTTTCTTTCATTCAAAGTTGCGACTCTTCCACCAGACCATTGTTGTTGCTAACTCAATTTATTTTTTTTGCGGGCTAGCGGGTCAACTCTGTCCGCCCCGTTACTAGCCCAAGCAGACCACAGGTTATACAGGACGGACTAATGTGGGTCAACAAGTTGAAAAGGTCAATCCTCAATGCATTTAATACCACGGGACTTCCGCCCATTTTGCCACCCCTTGTAGAAACCCTTTTAAATATTTATTTCAGATATTAAGGAATTATAATAATTAAGATTACGACTAGGAATAGAGATTTGGGTGGTCCTCACAATAAAACCAAAGAGGAGTGCACTTACCACTAAAGGGTGCAAATAGAAATTTTAAACCCCTTTTCCGTTTCCATTTGATTAAAACAACTCATCATATTCTTCTTTTATTGTACCACCAGAATTTGTAGATAAAGAAGTATGCATATTTTTCTACTAAATATTTATTAAATATTATTATTTTTGATAAAAATATATAAATAACAAATCAAAATAAATACAACATTATAAGAATTCAACGATTATATATCCTTCTCATTTTATAAGATCATAAATTTTAAAACTAAGTATCAATCAAATTGTAAAATACGTTTAAATAATTTAAAGTTTAAAATTATACATTAAAATAGCACATCCTTATTTCGTAACCAATTTAAAATGTTGAATATCATATTCCATGCATGATACCATTCATACGGCAGTTTCCAACAAATAAAAGGTAGAGAATACTTCTGGATCATAATTATAAATATATTATAATTATATTGTTCAAGACAACAATTCCATTTATTTTGTTGACATGAAAGGAAGTATTATTAATTAAACTACGTGAAACCTTACTTCGATTTATTTTTCTTGAGGAAAACATCAGTTAAAACCTTCTTCGACTGCAGAGAAACCTTTAGAAGATTCACACCCTGTAAAAATATGTGAAGCAAATTAATAAACGTAGCATTTTATAAAATAAAAAATTAAATAATAAACTTTAAAATTAACTCAATCTTAGAAAAAACAATTTATAAAATATAATTTTTATGATTTTTATATATCTTAAACTTCGTGTGTATAGTAATATACATATATTATACGTGGTTTCATAAGAGTTGACTTAGTAAGGTTATGAAATTTTTACTAAATCTAAACGGTTGGATAACGGTTTAATAGGAAGTATAAACAAAGAATTATTAATTAATTATATTATAAGATGTATCATATTAAAAAATAAATTTTTAAGTATACTCTAACTTTTATATTAATATTCCTTTAACTATATATTAAAGATAGATAATTAATGATATTAGCATTTATTTATAAACATGAGATACCTGTTCCATATCCAACACGACGACCTTCTCTTGCAAGGCACCAACCTCAGTGACGTTGAATTTGTTAAGTAAGGTAATGCTTGAAATGCTTGACATTGGCTGAATCACTAAATCATCCATCACCATGTAAGTCACCACCTCTTTCACAAAACCACTCTTGTCGCCAAAAATACCCTTTGCACTGCCACCAACAAAACTCACTTTACTGTTCATAGTTCGTCCGCAGTTAGCTTCAGGACAAGGAGTGCAGTTATCACGTGTGACGTGACCAACGTGACCTGGGCACCTGTACAACAGTGTAGTGGCGGAGAAGTTGAAAGAACTGTCATCAACGGAAGGAAGAAGACCGGAGATCTGCGATGAAGCGATGGCGGCACTCGGCCTCAAGAGAAGATCCTTCTGCTGGTTTGGTTGCATGTAAGTTTCATCCAGATTTTCAACACTTTGGTAGAGATTGCCTAAGCTTCCAACCATGTGATCCTTGTTCAGAATCCTTATGACAGTGCCCATAGGCAAGGAGAGCAAGTTAAAGAGAAAGTCGACAACAGGTTTTGATGCTTCAGCGAAGAGAACCTTGTCACGGTTTGAGTCGATAAGCAATTTCAGAGTCAATTTGGAGGAAGAAGAAGAAGAAGATTCCATGGTGTTAGAACTTAGATATAATAATATACTATCTCACAGCTCTTATATATATAGATGTTCAATGAAGGTTTTGTTTCAGTGCTTGTTAAATACTCCAGCAACTGAAACAGCATAATCGTTTCTAACTCTTTATATTCACTATGTATAGTTACTTTTTCGTATGAATGACTCTTTTTTTAACATAACTTTCTCTCTGGTTAAAATTTAGTCTTTTCGTATGGATGCAAAACTAAACTTATCTTATAGATTCATTTTACTGAAGTTGAGTTATGAAAAATGCACACTATAAGATAAGTCATATAGTCTATTCTTACAAAAAAAATTTATCACAAATTATCCATAAATATATATCAGAATATTTTTTAGTATATAAATCAATTTAAATTTAATCAATTTTATAAGATTAAATTAAGTTTAAAGTTCACTTCTTATAATTAACTACAATTATTTTTTCTAACCTTATGGAATTTTTGTTTTGATATTTTGTAGATTTTAGTTTTTTTTTGAAAAACTTATTGTTAAAAGAATATTATAATATTATGGACAGAGACAAAAAAAAATAACTATTTTGACAATCCATTATAAATGGATAATGGGTTATTATTTTAATTATATATATATATATATATATTATTAAAATAAATTGTCAAGTTAGTATTTTTTTAAGGATGATATAATTTTCTTAACTAATGGGTCAAAAGAATCTTTTGAGACGAAATTCAAGTAAATTGTTATATACGTCTTTTCGTTATCAATAACAATTATTGTCATAATTAATTTATTTTACATATCAAAAACTTAAAATAACTTCATATCTCACATGCGCAGTTTCTCCTTGGAGTTACTAATCTTGTTATTGATTGTTGATTATTTCTCAATTAATTATTATAAGAATTTGTTGATGTGAAATAGGTTTGTATTAATTATTCTTTTATCTGTCAAATTTAAAGAGACTTTTGGTTCTGCAATCCATTTTTATTAATTATTTGAACGTAACGACTCTTTACATTTTCAATAAGTGAAAAAAAATCAAGAACTAGATATTCCATTTAGTAGAATAATAATAAAAAAATCCATCTAATTACAACTGAAAAAATAAAAATGGATAAAACGAATGAAAACATTATTTTATGATAGTAGTAAGTTTAACTAGTAAATATATAATGAATTAATTAAAATTTAAGCATTCCATAAATCTAAATATACTTAATTGCGTTTTTATTAAAATGCTTGTTTTATTTAGTATTTAAATATTTTTAGTTTTGTCTAAATATTTTATTTTATAAAATTTTATTATCAATGAGATGACATTTTTATTATTTTTATCTTCTCATTTCCAATTCATCCATCAACTTGTTTTTTTTTCTCTTCAATCTCTCACAATTAGTTTTTGTGGGTCAACTTGTTCCTTGTTCTATCTAGAGGAGACTGTTTCTTCCTGCACCTCCATATCTTCTTCTGCCACCTCCGTACACAACATGAAAATACATTTTTGTCCTTTTTGTGTCACCCCCATAGAATAATTTTTAGATTATGTAATTCGGAAACTCATTTGAAAAAAGACTTCCGGATTACATAATCCGGAAGTTAAATAAGAGTTCTGGATTATGTAATCCGAAGAATAGTCATGCATATGAAAAATGGCTTCCAGATTATGTAATCCAGTAGTTAATTACAAATTTAAAAAATGACTTCCGGATTACGTAATCCGGAATATGAAATTTGAAAATTTATGGAGGTGAGAGAAGAAGGAATGGAGGTGCAGGAAGAAACAGTCCTAGAGGAAAGTGGGAAAAGAAAACCTAAGTTTAGTTATCAGATCGAAAAGGGAAAGACGAAAATAATGACTACATTGTCAAGTTGAAAACAAAATCAAACAATTCTTTTTATAAGAACTCAATTAAAAATATTTACTTTTACAATATATTTTAAACTTAATTAAATATTTGTTGATGAAGAAAGAAAAATGAAAGTATACCTAATTTAAAATAAAATTTTGTAACATATATCCCTTTTTTTTTAAAAATCGTTGAATGTTAATCATCTAATTAGGATCTCTAACTAATCATTGAGCTGTATTTTTTAATTCATTTTCTACCTATCATTGGTAAATCACTTCTAATTTATCACAATTTGAACTAATTATTCTTGTTCAATATTCTATCATAAAACTGATAACTCTAACCATCATTTCAAAACATTCAAACACACAAATTTCTGCAAAAGTTTTAGAATAACGTGATCATGTTACCTTAGCATCCAAATCATCTGTCCTAACATATTATTAAAAACTAAATTAGCTTCTCTTACTTTTATATATATATATATATATATATATATATAAGTATTATTATTAATTAATTTATTTTTCTATGTATTGAAAAAGTCTTCACAATTATTACATCACTTTCCAAAATTCTTCATCAAACTTGATCAATGGAAGAACAATATCACTTTTTTTCAATAAGATGCCAAAGGGAATGATTAACTCATTCCATACTTACTAAAAAGAATCTTAGAAAATCTTTTGTATCTTATGATAAGAGTCACAAATTTCAATAATTTTTTGTTTGTTTTCATGACCATAAAATTTGCATTTGGAAACAGATAAACAGGTGAAAAGAAACGGGTACTTTTTTTATTGAATTCGACAATAACTTACACTATGAATGTTGTAAACGAACCACCAAGATCTAACATTCACTAACCCCTATCTAAACATGAGTTACATTCACAACAGTCTAGCATAGATGAAGAACATGATGAGTTCACTGTACAAAGCATGAGCCTGGACTATCAGGAGCAGCTCTAGCCTCATAGTTTGTGACAGGAGCAGCTGCAACCCCACGTCTATTCAAGAGACATCTGAAGTATTGCAACCTTCTCATTGCAATTTCGGTAGCATGTGCTGTACTTGAATCTCTAGGACTCCACAATCGTTCTGTGGGAAACAACTAATTGTTAATTTTGCATGATCAGATTTCTCAATCACACCATCCTTTCCACTTTTCCCAAAATCATATACAAACAATGAACAATGTTAAATTGAAGAGACATACAGATACTGCATATTCATAGGGAAGGATTATGAACATTAACACTAAAAAAACATTGCAAGAATGGTAAACAAGTTTGCATTGGTAATGCAGCTAACCTGCTGCTGCTGCTGCTCGAGGCCATATTGTTTGCTGAACGTCTGATGTATCAGCTGTCTCTCCCCACATGCAGACTTCTCCCCCAATTACTAGTTTTTGCTCTGAAGTTTTGTGAATTCCTTCTAGTGGCTCAGCAGTGTAGAGAGTTTCCCAACGTACATTTAGATGGTCAAGATACCATACACCTTGGTTACTGAAAATACACCTGAAACCCTTTGCAACAGCCTTTGGACAAACCCCAGGGCCCAACCTACAGTGTTTACTTGGAATATTTATTTCTGAAACTGAGATCATCAAGTTTCATATAAAAATAAAACTTTACTTAGGCAGAAATTCACCAGTTATGCACTACAGTCTTCGGATGGAGATTAGTTGGAAAAGTATTGAAGGTTTCTTCCCTGAGAAGTTAAATAAAAAAGGTAAAATCTTAGAAATGCCAACATTTTAAGAACATGACATGGTAAATAAATAGAAGTAATGTTTCAGAATTTCTGTAATTTACATGCAGGCAAACTACTACTGGCATAGGGCCATCGAGGATCAATTAAGGGTATAAATGAGTTTTATAGTATGATGCTATATATACACAAATCTTACCAGTTTACTGGACTCCAATTTTTTGAAATAGCTATTTTTTGAGCCTTTAGTACAAAATATTCATAGGCATCTTCAGCAGTCATGTTCTTGCTCTGTAGCCTGCATTGGAGATATAATCACAATAGATCAATGTGCTTGATTGATTGAATCAATCAATCAAAATCACGGATCACCATGCTTAATTTTCTGAAAATTTGACCATTGACTTAATTCACAACTGAAAACTGAGTGACTCACGGAAAAAAAGTGAAAGGAGGATAAATTCCTCTACATGCTTCACAAGTAAATATTCCCAAAAAGGTTATGTTGATTTCTGAAGTGTGACAAAACGTGACTTGAATACAGAAATTGCAATCCCTTCTGAAATACTTTTTCTAAGAAAAAAAAAACAGCTACAAGTTCATATTTTGAGTTTCCATAGCATGATAACTCAATGTCTTTACAACAGGTCACAAAAAATCATGTATAATGTAATGAATGTATACAACAGGTTAATATTTGTACCATTTATTCACTGCAGAAGTATTAGTCCAGCAATCTGTCAAAATAAATTGCAATTACTTATCAAGTTATTGATACAAAAATAGCTCAAAAATAACACCAAACCAAAATCTACTTTATATTATAATCATTATAAAATGTTCAGAAGTCAGTACTACCTCACAGGGTGGTACACGTTTTAACAATATAATGGGCAAACCATAACATTCTGTGTGCTTCCACTGTTTTAACTTTTTTATCCAACTAAAATGAAAACTTTGCCTCAATAACTTATGTAATAAAAGTGAATATTAAATTGGTGCCAGTTATCGACATAAAACTGACCTGTATTCACTTCATCACCACCCAAGTGAAATAGTTCAAAGGGGAATATTTTTCTCATATCTGCAAAATTTAGAAAAGGAGAATGAAAGAAAGTTATTTTTTTAGATCAGTGTACATGCTAGGGAAAGATAAGAACATAACTTGATACACTCAAAGGGTGGTTTTGACAAACTCCATAATACTGATATTTTTGCAAGATTGAGCAAGGGACAGGGTAGAGTGGAAGAAGATATAAGCTAAATATAGTGATGCATGTTTTATAGGAACTTAACCTGTTAGAATACCAGACAGGACATCAAAAGTAAACTTCTTCGAAACATCTAGTGGCTGGTTACATAAGGGTGATGGCCAAAGATCAGGATATCCAACACCCCTACACAGAAATGAAGAACAGAGAAACGTTAATTTATTTCTGCTCTACAAAATTTGTCAGTAGAAATTTTAGATTTTTGGAGCATCCAATTGAAGTCCAAATTTGTAAAATAAATGCTTAAAAAAAACTTTTCAAAAGTAGTGTCTGTGGTCAACGCAAAGGAATCCATTCGGAGCAAATTTTCATGGCACAGCTGCATTCAATCCATAGCTAGAAAGCTTCACCTTTTCTTTGGCAAACATAAGTAAAATAAATTGTGGTTTTCATGCAACACCATTTTCAAGAGATTATAAGTTTATAAATCTACCAGATTATCATCTCAAGAAAACCATATGAACATGACACAAGCTTTTTACCATGATGCTGCATGACCAGGGACATCAACTTCCGCCATCACATTTATGCCTGTGATAAACCCAGCAGATACTCATTATCTTGCTCGGTAATGAGAAAGATGGGAGGCACAAAAGGAAAAGAAAAACCCAAAAAATATAAAATCATGATCCATGATTTAAAATGCTCTGAATAATATGAAGCAGAAACTTCAAAAGGATTTCAAGATAGCTTACCTCTCATTTTGGAAAAGCTTTAGATAGAGGAAAAGTGAAACACGAGAAAGAGAACACAGTATTAGTCCAGGTTCCATTAAGAAAGCCAACTCAAAGAAAGTAAAAATTTAATAAAAAGCATAGATCAATTGATCAACATCTATAACTACTATTTTGGGTTTACACCGGTATATTTTTAACTCCCCTCCCCTTAACCAAGTTTCTACAACAACTATTTTTGTCTAAAATTTTCAGGTCTAAATTTTTTTAAATTACAAAATTGGTGATAGATTTATAATACAGTGTTTATAGTTGCAATATTCTAAGCAACTAGATAGTTGGAGGCCAAGATGATAATATCAAAGACTTAACAGGTAAGTTTTACTCTTTTCAACTTGTTCCCCTTCCCATTTAGAAGAAATAGCCGATGAACTTTGTATGATTTTAAAAAAATTAAAGCTGCTACATTTGTAGGAGATGGAATAAGATGAGTCTTACTTGACAATTTCATGTGCATCCTCTACTGTGTAACGTTCCCACTTTGAGTATGAACCTTTCCACAAATGTGGATAAGAAGGTACTTCAAGAGGAAATGATTGCTCGTCTATGATGTGCCAATGTAGAACATTCTACCGTGTTCAATTTTTTTACATAAGCATTACATGAAACAAAGTAGCATGGTATGCTAGTTAGGAATTAGGATACTCTTGTTTTTTTTTTTTTCAACTGTCACAAACAAACATAAGGAGAGTAGCAAACTGATGACTTTAATCTTACAAGTTTAGCGTAGGACATAGATTCTATTATCTGCTTAATTACTTTAACTGGTAAATAATGCCTTGATGTATCTGCAGAATAAAAAAAAAACAACATAAGTGTCAATAGAGGCTAAGAACACAGCACAAAAACACTTGCAGAATCTAGACTGATCTCATTTGCAAAATCATGACTCACCCAACATAAGCCCACGGTATTGAAATCTAGGTTTATCTCGGATGGACCAAGGTGCCTTGTTTATTTCTACTTTTTTAGTTGTGTAATCAAAAGAACACAACTGGCTGAATGTCTGGTGCATCACAGATTAAAACAGAAAAAGAAATTAAGGAAATAGATCATAACAAGTTTCTAATATTTCAAGAAGTAGTGATTCCTATGTGCCACAATGCATACTGAGAAACACAAAATCAATCATAGTTCACTTTTAATTTTCAAGTAAAAAAATATAATAAAATTGAGTTTCAGCAACTTACTGTCTCTACACCAATAGTTTTTTTAGATGCTTAGTTCATAGTTTCACAGATTAAGAGTGACAAGGACTACATTCTTTCAAACTGCTGACATCTTGCCCAATAGACATGAACTGAACAGATTACAGATTTTGCCAATGATATGGAGAAAACACAAACTTGAATTCTGAATTATGAAAAATGAAGATAGCACACAAAATTTAATAGTTATCCAAAAGAGTAAACATCGGAATTTATCCAGAAATATCTAGTGTCTTCACCTCCTTTTATCCCTCCGTTTCATGCTTAATAGCAAAAAGGGCAAGGAAGAAAAAGTTTGAGCTGAATTGAGTTGCAAATTCTATACATACCTCTAATCCACGCAATGCACCAAAAACAGTATTTGCCTACAAAACATAAATAAAAAGTTAGATGACTAATGGTCATCGAGAAATTACTATTAGATTAAATAAATATATAACATATTGCAATTTATCTGATTCTGTCCAATAAACATAAGAAATGAAGCACAACACCACAAGAGTCTTTATCAATCATTTTGTTACCCTAAAAACAAAAGACTTCAATCAACCAGTGTTTTCCACTAATTTCCAATTGCTGGTTTATGGCATATTAGTATAGTGTTGACTTGTTCACGGCACAGAAAATGATGACATTAAACTAACAAATACACACTTAAGAGGGAAATACTTCATATAGTATTCAGGAAGGGAAAGGGACAGCATAACCTTCAGATTTAAAGTACACAGCAACACAATCTCGTTGAATATTCGAATCCAATAACAAATAGTCATATAAAAAAGCAAACCCCACCTCAATTTTGACCCCCCCAGCACCAGAAAGCTGCTGGGCTCCTGAAACTACCAAATTGTAGCTTTCATCCACTCCAAGTTGAAGCTGCAACAGAGTTCCCAATCTCAAAATCAAAACTTCATGAAAACCCACAAAGCAAAAACAAAATTAAAAAAAAAAAAACCCACCTCCTCACTGTTGGAATGAACAATGACGATCATTTTGTTAACATCATAGACAGGATTCAGTGTTCTTAGAAAACGGAATCTGTCACCATGCTCGAACAGGATCCCTTTGTATCTTTCAAATGCCTCTCGAACAATGTTAGAGGCAGCACCGTTCCCAGAGAGAGAGATAGATATAGCAGGGTCAACAGAAAGAGTCTCATTGCCGAAGATGAACTTTTCAGGAAGAGGCCAAATGAAGGGAAGAGAGCTCTGGGGTTCCAGGGTTCTGGCCCCAAGAGCTTGAGAAACAAATAATGCACAGCAAATGAGGAAAAATGTTGGAACAGCACTTGATGATGTGGGTATGCACAACAACCCCATGGCTATGCGAGGACTTTGAGGAATGGCTGGCGTTTGAAGCACTGAGATAGGAGCATTAAAGAGAACGTGAATGTAACAAACATCATTACTGGAGTAGTTAAGGTTAAGAAAAATTCGAGAAATCTGAGACTGTAAGAAACAGACATAACCCAGATAAAGATAAGAATCATTAAATGTACACAACAGACAACATAATATTATAGACTATTTCACCATTTTAAGGCACCTTTGTGTGAGATTCCTTTACGTTACATAATGACAAAGATAAATTCACTTTAGTGCATACATATAATGTGCGAACCACTTTTGTTTCTCTTCTTCTTAGCCATGTGAAACAAAGTATAGTTAATTGCATATAAGAGCATATTCATGATGATAAAATTGTATGTGAGAGAACATAGCATGCATACCATAATCTTCTGAATACATTGTTTAAGCTTCTGTTTGCAACAATTGAAAATTGCAGCAGAAGGGGTGATGGAAAATATGGTGGAATGTGTTTCTTCTTCCATTTGTTTGGTTTCAGAAATGATGCAAAACTACTCACAGGTCTTTTAATCCATCCAAAATGGATGGTAAAAGAGAGAAAACTGTTTTATAAAAATAAAATACTAATTTATCCTTTTTTTTATTGAGAATTTTTTACTGAGAATTTTTTTTTATATACTATTTCATTTTTTTTACTGAATAAAAGAAAAAAAACTTTTATTAAATAATTTACAAAGTCATTTCATTTTCTCCTTGCCTGCATTCAATGTTTTTCCAAACTACAATATATAATGTATATTATTATTATTATTATTATAATTATAAAAAAAATACCACATTTATTTCAATATAAGAAAAAAAACAACTTTATTATTAATATAGAAAGGGTGCATTTGACCAAATTTAAAACTTTATTTAAAATTCTGAATCTTCAATTTTAGGAATGCGAGCTTCAAAGGGTAAGAAAGTTATATATATTTAAATTATTCTTGAACTTTTAACTCTTAAGTGATATGAAATTTTAAGAAAGTAATATATATATTTAAATTATTCTTGAACTTTTAACTCTTAAGTGATATGAAATTTTAAGAAAGTAATATATATTTAATTTATTCTTGAACTTTTAATTTTAAGTGGTATGAAATTTTAAGAAACTAATATATATTTAAATTATTCTTGAATTTTTAACTTTTGAGTGATATGAAATTTATGGTAGTTTAATTTTTTATAATAATTTAAAATTTAATAAATTACCCGTATGTCTAGTAGAAAAGGTAATATATAATATTTAGAAGTTAATTAATTTCTATTTATTCTAATAGAGTTTATTATCGAAAATTATAATATAAATATAACTATTACAAGTATGCACTAACCATATAGCATATCATACACTAAAAAACTATTAAATAAAAACCAATAATTTTTTAATATATAATTTAATTAATATAATAACTAATTATTTATTTTTAAGATTAATTTTTATTTAATAATTTTTTATAGTATAAAAACACATAAAAATCATACCAAATTAATGCAGAGAATTTATGTGTATTAGATAACAATTATTAGGATTAGAAGAATGACTGTTTTTGAAATCAATTTACTATCAAAATTAAGTTCCAAATCTAATTTTCAATCTTATTTTAAATTTCATCCAAGTTTTTTAAAAGTTGAAACTCTGGTGGATAAAATTACAAATATATATTTTGAATAAGGCAATGTTATGATCAAAGTTTAATAATGATAATAGTATTTTAATATTTATTAATGAAAGACTAAAAAAAATTAAGACTTTTTTAATTAAAATATGTCTATTATATTAAAATTAATATCTTTATATATAAAAAAAGTAGTTATTAGTATTAAAAAACAATTTTGATATTTATTATGAACGAATCTCGATAAATAGTTTTTAAAAAGTTAATGAAAACATTCCATAGATTTTATTTAACTTGCATTCTTACAATCAGATATTTATAATATATTAACTCTTAGTTACATGGTCTAACAGACCATAAAACTTTTTCATAAATAAATTAAAATAGTTTTTATAATTCTAGTAATACAAAAGTATAAATGTTAATAATGTTACCGTATACATATTTTAACATTATAACACACTATAAATTACTCATATTTTAATAACATATATATAAGATTAAATATGTTTTTCATTTTTTTCTATAAATTGATTTTATCTCTTGTTCAAACTTTAGACTATTCATGTATTTATTGTATAAAAATAATTAAAATGAATAATTTTGTATGTGAAATATTGTTAATGTTTTTCAAAATTCATTATTGATTTAATTGCATATTAATGTTTATTACACTACAAAAAAATCATGAAATAGAAACCAATTTTTTAGAGATCAAAATAATTAGTTGCAATAGTAACTAAATTAGAGACTATTTTAGAAACTAAAAAAAAAATTGGTTTCTAAATTAGTTTCTATTATTATTAAATAGTTTCTAAATTGGTAGTTAAAACCTTGATTGCTAATTAGATACCAATTTAGAAACTATTTAACAATAATATAAACTAATTTAGAAACCATTTTTTTTTAGTTTCTAAAATGGTCTCTAATTTAATTATTATTGTAACTAATTATTTTGGTATCTAAAAATTGATTTCTATTTCATGATTTTCTTGTAGTGTTATAACTACTCTGAATGGGTTAATGAAGTGAAATTTCAAATTGAATCAATTCAATATACATACATGTTTAAATCATTTTCACACTATAGATACTTAAATGGTCTAAAATCTAGACCACAGACGAAAACCAAATTTATGTTATAATACACGGATAAAAGACGTATTTAACTTTACAATACAATACAAATTGTTTACTATTTTTTATACATCTATCATTATTAATAGTTTTATTTTAGGTTAAGGAATATAAATATGATAATTAGTCACTTTAACAAAAGCTTTTTTTTTTATCTAAACACATGTGTTTGTACCTATAAAATAAAATATTATATTGAAATAAAAATATGTAAGTGTGACTGGTGTACCTACTTTGATTTTTCCACACTTAAAAAATTTGTTTGTTTATTTTGTTTTGTAGTTAAATACAATATTTATTACCCATAATAGATTTGTAAGACATCTACCAATTAATTAAATATGTGCATGATAAATTTCTCAATGCTACAAATTTGAAGTGATTTGTTAATGAATTAAAGTTTGATATTTTTTTTCTCATGATTGAGTTTTGGTAACCCGTGACCTACCTACCACATACCCTTAGCTTTTTGACTTCATCACAATTTGCCTAATTGATGATGAAATTTTAAGAAATTTAACTAAAAAACACATAAAAAATAATAATTTGACAATTGGATACTCAACCACCAATTTATAATCTTTCAAAAATATTCATCTCCATTTTATAACTTTTTAAATTTTCTTCGTCTCTTCGAATTCACATTTCAGAAAAAAAATTATTTCTCTTCCTCTTATAGATTAATATTTCAGTAAAAAAATATTACTACAAAAATTTCATTAAATAACGACTAAAATTAGAGACAAAAATAATTAGTTATTATATTAACTAAATTATATACTATTTTAGAAAGTAAAAAAATTATCTGTATTTAAAGTAGTTTTTATTATTAATAAAAATTTATAAAGTAGTTTCAAAATTAGTATCTAAATTAATTATTAGAGTTTTAGCTACTAATATTTTATATTATAAATTGGTTAATTTAGAATCTAAAATATTAGTAGCTAAAAGTTTGGTAACTGATGGTTACATATCAATTTAGAAACTATTTTATAAATTTCTATTAATAATATAAACTATTTTAGATATCAATAATTTTTTTAACTTCTAAAATGATGTATCATTTAGTTCAATAATAATTAATTATTTTTATCTCTCAAATTAGTTACAATTTGATGATTTTATTGTACTCCTTCTACTTTTAACATTTATATCTTAGAGATTAATATTTTAATAAAAGATTTTTTTTACTTAAAATATATATTTCAATAATTTTTTATTTTTTATTTTTACTTTTAACGGTTTGAAACAATTTAGGTTATAAGTACTAAAAGAAAAGGATTGTAGTAAAATAAAATAGATGTGGTTTTGGACCTAAAAGATAAGAATGATGTGAGATGTGAGTCATTTACCATTTTTTTTCTAAAATAAGAAAAAAATATCTTTGGGTGGTTCACTGTGTCCTTCAACACTATCCTTTTTATGCGTGTCAATGTTCCACTCAATGGACCCAACTTTTTTTTTGGCACCTTCGTTAAGTATTGGTTAATATTGCTATAGATCAATGGTGCCAAGACAACATTTGCCCTTTTTTTCAAATCCCAGAATTAGGTCTTCAGAATTTATTTAAAAATATATAAACATAACTTTGGTAAAACCTTTAATGTTTAAAAGAAAGCATAAATAAAATTAATTTAAATAAGAGAAGGGTTTTGTAGATTTTTTTTTTATATAAAAACTCTCATGTCACGGTAAAACTTGACATCTGAGTTAGGTTGACACCTCAAGTAACAGTAAACATCCGTCAGTACATAAAAAAAATATTATTAAAAAAAATATAATAAAATATGGAACGATTAGATGAAAACCCATATATTAACAAAATGGTACATAGTTAATTTATATATACTAATAAAGAACTATAAAAAAAACTTGATGAAAACCTATTATACCAATAAAAATACTCTCGAATATACATTTCTGTTAACACATACAGACCAATAGTAGTAGGAAAAAATTCACATAGAGATTGAAAAATGTTGATACAATAATAGAGAAGAATACAACTACTTTTTGTCTTCACATTACATCAATATGCTTTCACATACTTTACTTCACACTAACATCATTTTACTTCCTTTGTCATGTTTTTTAAGATTTCATAGTTAAAGTGGAGACACTTTCTTATGAACAAATGAAATTACTTTTTTACTGGTTCACTTTCTCATACTAAAACTCATATTTTATATATATATAAAATAATACCACGTGATCTGTAAGAAGAAGAAGAATAAAGATGATAGAGTTTAATAAAAACCGAGAAAAAAGGATAAGATTGTAGTATTGTATTATTATAATTAAAACACACATTAAGGACTTCTTTCCATAATCCAAAAACTGCCTAAAGGAAATCATATTAAATGGGATTTTACATTAAAATGGCATAATTTTAAAATAAAAGATCGTTTTAAAATAACTATGACAAAGGGCAAGTAGTATTAAAAAAATATAAATGTTGCATAATCTTCTTAAACAAAAGATTGAGAAAATCTTCTAATAATTAACTTATTTGTTTGGACTCTCGGTTTCTTTTTTTTCTCTTTGTGTTTCTATTTTGAGTTTTCTATCAAAAACATATTGACAATATAAATTTCGAATTTAAGTAAATATTTGATATTTAATATAATAAATATATAATAATAATAATATATCTTTATTTTGATTGATTGTTGTACATTTTCATTTAAATGATATTTTCGTGATTTTTTTTTTCTTGATTTAAATTATCACACTACAAGAAAATCATGAAATAGAAACTAATTTTTAGAAACCAAAATAATTAATTGTAATAGTAACTAAATTAGAAACCATTTTAGAAACTAAAACAAAAATTGGTTTCTAAATTAGTTTCTATTATTTTATATTATTGTTAAATAGTTTCTAAATTGGTATCTAATTAGCAACCAATGTTTTATCTACCAATTATTTA
>Ga0123342_1004908_pt1 | contig 19988 bp, 8 predicted proteins | sample Turbeawhitnodule_FD_89960 | JGI IMG/M metagenome (GOLD analysis project Ga0123342, IMG submission 89960) | Root nodule microbial communities of legume samples collected from Mexico - Turtle bean Mexico white nodule | ecosystem: Host-associated > Plants > Roots > Nodule | place: Mexico: Nepantla... | reverse complement strand
CTTCTGAGGTACGCACGTTCAGATTGTCTTCTTTACGCTTGCGAGTTCTTGAGTATACTGAGAGAGAACTGGTTCACGGTTCCTTGAGAGTTCTTGAGTGTTACTCTTAGTAATTGGTGGTTCCGTCACTGACTTGGGCGTTGGAGTGCGATCGGCCGCAGCGGCGCCGTTTCGTCTTTTGCAGGTTCTTGAGGTGGATCGCGGCGAAGGACGGAGGTTGATGCGGCGCATACGTCGATCCAAGTTTGACGAGGCAAAGCTCCAGCGTTTTGGCCAACAGGCAGGATCAGAAACCTTAAAGGCACCTAGGACTACCATAGGGCATGCAGAAGAGGCGCCCAGGACTACCACAGCCATGCAGAAGAGGTCCAGTAGGTAAGTGTTCTCAAGGGAGGAAGAAAAGGTCACCAGTTGTTGACCCAGGAAACGTTAAGTGCATACGACTTGTCTGTGGGAGAATCGTTGCATGTTTGCTTGGTCGACAAAGGTGAAACCTGGATGACACCCTACAGGCGTTGCCTGGCAGATCGTCTACTCCCACAGGAGCCAACGGAGGCCAAGATCGTTAAGAAGAACGCGAGCATATATACCCTGGTTGATGGTAAGTTATTCAGGCATGGCTACACTCACCCTATCCTATCCTGTGTGAGTGGTGAGCAGTGCACGCGTATCATGGCTGAGCTCCACGAAGGTATCTATGGGAGTCACATCGGTGGACGAGCTCTTTCATCGAAGGCCGTTCGAGCAAGATATTACTGACCAACCATGAGAGAGAACTGCATGAGGTACGCACAACGATGCAAGCAGAGCCAACAGCACGTCGATTGGCATCATGCGCCCCCAGAGGAGTTGCGGTCGATCCACAGCCCATGGCCTTTTCATACCTGGGGGATTGACATCCTAGGTTCGTTTCCTCTAGCAGTTCGTCAAATGAAGTACTTGGTGGTAGCCATCAAGTACTTGACAAAGTGGATAGAAGTCGAGCCTATCGCACAGATCACAACCCACAAGGTTCAACACTTTGTGTGAAAGAACATAGTTTACCGTTTTGGAATCCCAAAGCGTTCAATGTTTGACAATGACACCCAGTTCGCAAGTTAGCAACTAGATAAACTGTGCATAGAGCTCGGCATTATGCAGGTGTTCGCCTCGATAGAACACCTCCAGACGAATGGGCAGGTCGAATCTGCTAACCGAGTTCTGCTTAGAGGCCTAAAGAGAAGGCTGGAGAAAGCCAAGGGAACTTGGGCAGACGAGGTTCCCAGAATTATGTGGGCTTACCATACCATCCCCCAATCCACCATCAAGGAGACACCTTTTAGCTTGATGTATGAATCGGATGCCATGATTTTCTTCGAGATCCAGGAGAGTTCACCTCGATTCCAGAACTTCGTGGCCAAGGAGTCTAACGAGGAAAGGAGGGTAAACTTATATCTGTTCGACAAAGTCAGGGAGGAAGCGCACATAAAGGTCGAGGCCTTAAAGAGGAGTGCGGAGTATAAGCACAAGTCCAAGTTGAAACCTCGAAAGTTCCAGGTTGTCGACTTGGTAATGCGAAAGGCCCATCCGTATCAGTTGGAGAACAAGTTGTCTCCCAAGTGGACTGGCTCATTCTGCGTGATAGAGGTGCTCAGGAACGGGGCGTATAAACTCGAGACTTTTGAAGGCGGAATTATTCCCCGAACATGGAATGAGGCCAATCTCAAATTTTATTTCAGTTAATCACACTATTGTATGCAGTTCGAATGTTCAAAGGGACCCTTTTTTTCCCTTATCGGGGTTTTTTTAATGAGGTCGCCCAATAAAAAGTTATTTGAAAAATATGCTTGCAATATATTGTGCTAACAATCAGGGTTTATAATGAATCAGGGCTCATAACGAGCCTCCCCCTTGGTAAGATACCAAAAGTGGGAACAGTTAGGGTTCATCACGAATCAGGGTTCATAACGAATCATGACTGATAACGAGCCTCCCCCTTGGTAAGATACCAAGAGTGGGAACAATTAGGTTTTATCATAAATCAGGATTCGTAACGAATCAGGGCTCATAACGAGCATCCCCTTGGTAAGATACCAAGAGTGGAAACAATTAGGGTTCATCACAAATCAGGGTTCATAACGAATCAGAGCTCATAACGAACCTCCCCCTTGATAAGATACCAAGACTGGGAACAATCAGGGTTCATCACAAACCATGGTTCATAATGAACCTCCCCTTGGTGAGACACCAAGAGCGGGAACAATAAACCTTAGTAAAGTCTCCCCTTGGTAAGATACCAAGACTGGGAGCGAAGTCTTCCCGTGGTGAGATTCCAAGAGTAGAAGCAAAATCTCCCTTTTAGGGAAAGTAAGGCTCATGGCAAGTCAAGCAATACCTCTTGCTCTGAGAACTCAGGTCGCCATGGGCACGAACCACAGAGAAACCTCCCTTTAGGGAGTACGTACAGACAAAGCAAAGCAATTTTTTATAGGAGGACCTGCTCTCCAGCAAGGCTCTAAGCTCAGGTACCCTAAGACACAAGTTTATTATTGGTTAAACAGGAGGACCGTGCTACTTAGGTATGGGCGATCATTGGCATGCGATTAGTTGACAAAATATTTTTAAGACATACAAGTTAGCCGAAGTCAAAAAGGGAAACATTCACACACATATATACAGAATGGTAAGCTTAGAAAAGGAAAACATTCACACACACACACACACACACACACACACACACACACACACACACACACACACACACACACACACACACATATATATATATATATATATATATACATAATGGTCAATTGTTCGTTAAGTTACAAAATGAAGCAATAGCGGGAAAGTTCACCACCGCTATTCCACATCTACTAGTTGTCCATCTATGACAGCTTTGCCCAACCTTGATTCGGAGAGATCCACCTAGGATGCACACAAGTAACTTGGGCCAAATCATCTTCGAAGCCCACGACATAGGAGTCAGCGACATCGCTCATCAGTTCGTCATTGGTTTTTTGGAGAAGTTCATTCTTTTGGGCAATCTCCTCCTTCTGCCTGGCCACCTCCTCATCCCTACTGACCAACTCTCCTTTCAGCTTCTCCACTTTAATGTAGAGGTCGTTGTTCTTGACATATAGTCTCAAGGCCTCTTGGGACTTCCCAAACAGGAGGACCTTGGTCTCTTGACTAGTTCTTCGAAGCTCCTCCACCTCCAAGGTAAGTCCAGTGACTTGTCGCTTGAGCTCAACAGTTTGGAGGACTTCTTTGTTAGCCATTTCCTTCGCTTTCCGCATCTTGGAGAGGAGAAGACAGTTTGCAACTAAGGCTTCCCCTAGTTGCCTTGACATGTGCTCCATTAGGAGATCCTCCTCCAAGCTTTCTAGTCTCCCTTTAACTTTGGTAGAAAACAACATCTTTTGCAGGAAGGAAGTTGGGTCTGAGGAGGAGTCCCACTGATCTCCCTTTGAGGCACTTTCACCTCTGCCCTCTTGCACTGCAATGTCGTGAGGAGAGGAAGCACTAGATGGAGAGTTCCCGTAGGAGGGAGCTCGACCATCCGAGTCAGAAGGGGCTGAGATGGCACCATCAACTTTTAGCTTCCTCTTGAAGACAAGTCCAGAGCAGGTATCTTCATCCTCAGAGGGGGCGACTTCAGCCACCACTTTCATCTTTTTGTCCTTAACAGAAGGGGCTAGAATGGGTTTCTTTTGCTTGGCCAAGGCAGCTAGGTTCCTTCTCTTCTGAGCGTCCAACATATTGTCTGCATGAGAAAGAAAACAAAGAAGAATTTAGAAAACACACACATGCAAGATATCGCTAGCAAAAGTAAAGGGAAGAGAGGATACTAATGTACGCCTTAAGGCATGTAAGGTTGTACTCGTGCTTTATTAGTTCGACAGTGCTAAACACTGCCTGGAGGTTGGAGAGGAAGTCACACACCTCTCGTTCTCGCGGGTGTAAGTCTTCAAGGCGTCTGGGGTTTTTGAATTTGGATTTTTGTGTCCAATACAGAGGGAACCCACCCAAAAGGCTTGGATCATTAGCGTTGCAATGAATCTTGAAGAACTTACCCTTGAAGCCTTTATATGATTGTTGGAAGAGGGTTAGCAAAACTCTCCCAGTAATCCCGTTAAAACTCACCCACAGTTTCTGACCTGGGTTTTTGGCTTTGAAGAAGTAAAGGAATACATCCACTGAGGGCAGATGGCCAAAGTAGTGGCACAACATGGAAAATGCCCGAACAAACGCCCAACTATTTGGGTGTAGTTGGGCAGGGGCGACGTTGACCTCGATGAAAAGGGCTCTCTCAAAACTAAGGAGGGGAAGACGAAGGAGAAGTCTTTTGAAAATGGTAGAATAAATGAAGCAGAACGGGCCATCTGGGTCCGACAACTCGTCACAACAAACTGGCTCATCTTCCCTACAGGGTACAACTTTGACGAACTTGTCGTGTTGTTTGCCAAAAAGGAAACTCTTTTTTGGGTGCTCACTCTTCCTATGCGTAAGTGGGCCCCAAGGATGCGTGTGTTGAAACCCGTATATATGTAAGGCCTGATCAGCGAAAGTGCATGTGGTGTGTATAGTACATTTGGGTCTAGCATAAGTAAATACCCACTAGAGACGCCTAGGCCCAAGAGCGCTAGGGTTTTCAAGGGTAAGCTGCATGCATGATACGTAAAGGCTAAAGCGCCTACAGTGAAAGATGGGCCCCATAATGCTGGTACATGAGTTGGTACCCTGGTGGCCATGTTGTTAAGATTATGCACTCCATGGAGGAATATTCTATGTGGTTGTTACAATAAGATTGTGTGACAACATAATAGAATGTTTTCCCATCAAACCTACTTTCACTCGAGATAAGGTTCTCGTGAGAGAGGTGGTTGTTACAATTACGCAACCTATATAGTCTATAAAAGGGACTTGAGATCCTTGGTAAAGATACATCGTTTCTAAGACTGAAACTATTTACTTAATCATTGTTTCTTAGCCCAGTACTGACTTGATCGTCGGAGTGCAATCAACAAGTAGAGCCACCTCTATTTCAAACGGAGCCGCGTTCCAACATCCTAAGAAAAGAGCAAATTCCAGCAAAGACAGACGGAGTCACAACCTGCTCCCAGAGTCAACTGGCGACCAGGTCAACCGGCAAGAACATAATAATATTTGTTTTACCAATAATTTATACACATCATTTAAACAGATAAAAAAATGTAAAAAGTAAAATAAAGTATATAAATAAATTTTATTTTTATTATTACTTTATATATTTCTTTAAATTATAAAAATAATTATATTTCAAATAATGTGAAATAAAATAAAATAAAAATTAAAGTAAAAAATTTAAATAATTAGATATATATTATAAAAAAATAAAATAATAAAATATAAACTAATAAATAAAATCAATGGAAATAAATTATATAATATAAATATAAATAAATAATAAATAGGACTAATATAATGATAAATTAAATTATTAGAGTGATACTAGAATTAGAGCTTTCCTTCGTCTTCTCTTCCAATCTACTTATGTATAAGCAAAAAAATTACTTTTTTACTTTATTTTTTTTTTAAGTCATGCTTACATTTATTGTTGTAAAGATTCCTTATTATCTTCATCCTTTCTTTTCCTTTTTTCCTTTGTTATCCAATAGAAGGTTTCTTTTAATTATTATTTTTAATAATTAAAAATTTATTCTCATAATTAATTAATAAGTTTTTTTTTTATTATTTAGTCACTTTTTTTAAAAACTATTAATTTATTTTTCAAGTTTATATATATATATATATAACAAACAGACAAACAGAGAATAATGACACATAATTTTAACATGGGAAAACCTTCCTCAACTTGATAAGTAAAACCCACAGGACCTAGTTCAGAAAATTCCTCCACTATAAAAGTAGGATTACAATATTTGCTTCTTTTCACTCTGTGAGGATAACACTCAATCTCATCCAACAAGGATGAAATACAACATCTCTCTAGCATCTCACTAGGATGTCTAATCTCACCATTATGGTGAAAACAGCTCCACTATGAAAGTGGAATTACAATATTTGTTTCTCTCACTCTGTGAGGATAACACTCAATCTCATCCAACAAGGATGGAATACAACATCTCTCTAGCATCTCACTAGGATTTCTAATATCACCATTATGGTGGAAAACGCCTCCACTATAAAAATGGGATTTCTAATCTCACCATTATGGTGGATATCTACTCTCTCTTTTCTCTCTATGTTGCTCTTCTCACTAGTTCATTGCTTCATTCTTCTCTTCCTCACCTTTATATAGAGAATGAGAAGAAGACTTCTTCATAAAGAGATTAATGTTCATTACATTTTCAAGAGAGAGTTACAATTTCCAAAAAAACTAAAAAAACTTTTTAATGACCATCATTGCAAATATTCAATGGATCGATTACCAATATTAATTGGTCATAATCTCCCATTAAATTAAGGAGGGATTCCCAACAATTCTCCCCCTTAATTGACTTAATTGAGGGGTATAAATAATTCAGCTCCTCCACAATAGTGTTACCAATATTAATTGGTTTTAATCTCCCATTAAATTAAGGGAGTCTCCAACATGACTATAGAGCTTACTAAAACAATCTAGTATTCAGAAACAACGTCCCTTTGCCTAGGGTCTCAAGCCCCCTTTTATAGCTTACTCTTTGTTTAACAACTTTCACTCACGAATATAATCTTTACTGAAAGCATACAATAATAACACAAAAACAACCTGCTAACGGACACCACTTATCTTTAGGTGCTAGTAGCAACACAACATTTTGTTTAACATGCATCATTATTCTCGGGTGCTCCTCTTTTATTCTCAACCACTATTGATTAATATGTAACTAACATGTATTAAATAATATATAACTCTTTATCTTCAGAATAATATAATAATAGATTTAAACAATAACAATTATATCTTTCATCTTCATAATAATATGATAACATATTTAAACAATAATAATTATATCTTTCATCTTCATAATAATATGATAATAGATTTAAACAATAATAATTATATCTTTCATCTTCAGAATAATATGATAACAGATCTAAACAATAACAATTATATCTTTTATATTCAGAATAATATGATAACAAATTTAAACAATAATAATTATATATTTCATTTTCAGAATAATATAATGATTTAAAAAATAACAATTATATTTTCATCTTCAGAATAATATAATGATTTAAACAATAACAATTATATATTTCATCTTCAAAATAATATGATAACAGATAAAATATCCTTTATCTTTTATCTTAACTACCTTTTCTGAGCTGACCAACATCTGGACCAAGGTCCCGAACATTCCTATCCAGTACAAGTATATATTTCAGATTATTTTTTAAAATTAAAGTTCAAAAAAATAAAAGAAGCATGATGTATATGTTCTTACATATTCATCATATATACGTGAAATCGCTCACACTTCGCAACATTGCCATGATTGTAGGTTAAAAAAACTCATACGTGAAACCCCACTTCAATATTTGAAAATTTATCTTCAATATTACTATCTCTAAACAATTAAATAAATTATTGAAGAATGTTTTAAATAAGAAGTGATTAGTAAGAAAAATATATTATATGAAATTAAAAAAAGATAAAATTAATCTAATTACACGTGTAACATCCCTATTTTATTACATTTAATAACCATAATTACATGAAATATCTATATATATATATATATATATATATATATATATATATATATATATATATAACTCTCTCATTCAGTATTTCAATGTATCTCTTTTCATAGGGGTTTTAAATATTTACATAAGATTAAAACAAAATATTTAAAATAAAATAAAACATTTACATCTTCCAACTGTTCATTAAAGAACTCTATCACCTGTATTATCATATGCTCCCGTGTAAAAAGCACGATCATCATGGATTAAAGAAAATAAAACACAATTCAAACAATAGGATAAACTCGCTATTTTTAAAACTTCTGATATAAGTATAACTTTAATTATCAACATAAAGTCATTAATTCTTATACATTTTCACAAAACCATTAAGTGTCTATCATAATTTATAATTCATCTTTCTCATGTTCAACTTTTAATGACTCACAACACATAGACATTTAAGAATAAAAGTTTATTTCTTTATTTATTTATAATTCACAATTATATCATCCCATTCCTTTCAATTTATATGGAAAACGTTATTAAAATGCAGAGTAATTGCCTAATATATTTTCTATATATTTATCAGTATTAATGAATTTATACTGATGAATATTATTAGTATTATATATATATATATATATATATTTCTAAATAAATATTAATATAAATTATTAACATTAATATATATATACTTAAATAAAAAAAATAATTCATTAATAGTATTTTTGTGAAAATAAAAAAAAAGCATTATTATTATATAAGCATTTATTTACTAATACGTTATTAAAAAAATTCATTAATATACTTTGACTTGTATAAGTATATATAGAATTATGTTAGTGTGTGTGTCTCTATATATATATATATTAAAAAAATTATATTATAATATGTTTAAGTAAATCATATATATCTGTAACATGGGCTCTAATTAGATATTTTTATTACTTAAACATTAAATTGTATTTAGTAATATGCACTTACAATCATAGAACTGTATTACATAGAACAGATAGCACTCGATACTTTACATATTGTCAACCTATTACCATAAAATAAATAAAAATAAAACAAAATGTTAAAGATTGACTTAACTATCATACATTAGTTTAATGGAGAACTTTAATGATTTTATTGATAAACATATAGCAGTTGCGTGTAAATAAAGTCAACTATTTAATCAAATTTTATTTATTAGAAAAATTATAAAAATTACCATCTAATCATGCAAAACATCATAAAGTGAAACAGAATATAAGGTATGCTTTGCTGGTAATCTGCTCATTACTAGGGTTTTATTTATTGGCATTTTTGTCTTTATATTTGCAATTTAATTAAACATTGAACACTTGGACCCCACAAAATGCACCAATCAAATATCATGCAACAATGTGCTTGCTTCTTTATAGATCTCCGTGCCACAATGTCTTCTTCTCACTCTTTCATAAATACTATTTTACTTCAAACATTAAATATATAGAGAGTTACTGTACGCAAAAACAGGTAGATTTTATTTTATTTTTATTTTTTGACTTTCAGTATATATAAAATGTTTTTAATTTACACTGAATTTTGTAAAAAATATTAAATAAATCTCGCAGTTTTAAACATCTTTGCTGTATGTATCCAAATAAATAAAAAATAATCAATTCTAAAATAGAATAATTGAAAAAATAAAAAAATAAAAAAAAACTTCTGTTAAAAAAATCATCGTTTCATTTTTAATATAGTATAAACGGAAATTAAAAACTATTTATAAAAAAAAAAATTGGAAATTAGAGAGAAAAAGCGTAATGGTTTTTTTTGTAAGCTAGCTACTCTAACTACTACTTAAGCAACAGTTCTTGTTGCAGTATGCACTCTCATCAGAAACTCTTCACTTGGAGTTTCACCTTCCTCTCGTTCCTTTGAGGTATTATTTTTTCACACCCAAATGATAGTGTTTATAGATCTGGTTTTTGTGTCATCTTTCTTTTTCTCTCTATCGATTTTACAAAGGTTTCTGTTTTGATTGATTTTGTGTGAACAGATCTATTCTGCACATCAAATTCTTTCCTAAAATGTTCGCAAGAATATGTTTATAAACTTTTATTTTAAGATACAGTCTCTGTCATTTACAGAAACTAATTCTTTATCCCATGGTAAATTTTTATTATCACAGAGATTTTGGTAGGAGCCATGTGCCATACCATGGCAAAAACACTTTTCTTACAAAGTTTTTCACTCTTATTTTTTTCAACAAGATTGTTTTTAGTTTTTTACAAAAAAAATTGATAAAAAAAACTAGATTCAGAAATTATTTTAATTAAAATGGATTTAATATTTTCATAATTTCGGTCTAATTTGTAATCTTTATATTATTATGAAGGAATTTTCATGTAATTAATTTTTTTCATAGGAATTTTCACGTAATTAATTTTTTCTATGAAAAGAATTGTTTTTAATAAAAACAACATATTTTCATACGTATCTTTTGCGGAAGCCGCGATTGTAATTCCATTAATAGCTTCTCATTTAAAATAAAAACAATTTTTTACTAAACAACCATGCTTTCCATTGAGGCAAAAAAAAAGTGTTTTGTTTTTGTTTTGTTTTGTGGATCCTTTGGCCTTCTATATAGTATAATAATAATAACTACTATTTCTATACACTTTACTTTCCTTTTTATCATTTTCTTATTATTGTCTTTATTTGAAAAATTAATTAAAATCGAATATGTAATGAATGAGGTTAATATCTTTAATGACACACGTCACTTTTTTTTATCACTACTCGAACGTGCATCTTTTTCTGAGCTCTTTAGGGGAAACGCTAACGTTATTTCTCCATAATCTTTCTTCTTCACCTGCTTATTCTCTCTCTCTCTCTCTCTCTCTTTTCTGTGTTTTTTCTTTCTGCAGATACAGCAAAAGAAGAGAAGATCCTTTAGGTAAGTACCAAAGTTGACCATTGTATAATGTTTCACCCTCCACTTTTGAAGTTATGTTTATTTATGTCTATTTCCTTTTTAAAATTATGATAATTTCCTTGTGAAGTTATGATGCTTTTTTTAGTTCTAAAACATTATGATAATTATGTAAGTTTTACAAATTTATAATTATTGTAATTTTTCGAAGTTATAAATATTTTTTTTTGAAATATTTTATACATTTTTTTTCAAAATTATACAAGCTTACTCTTATGTAAGACATGCTTAAGCTTTGGTTAAATTCAAGATTAAGATATGTATTTACCATCCCCCGAGTCAAGATTTGGATAAAAAACCCATTCAATGGTTTTATTTTTTATTAAAATATTGGATCATATCAACCCAGTTTAAATTAATTTATTTTCGTAAGATCCAGTAAAGTTTTATAATTCTTTTTCTTTTGGTTTATACTTTAATTTAGGAATACCTCAATTCTCAAATGTAGATTCATACATATTTTCTACATATCCTATAAATTTTGATATCAAATAATGAAAAAAATTTACATGAGCATTTAATATTTTGAGAATTTAAAGATATCTTTTAATGTCATTTTTTTATATTCAGTTAAGGAAAATTGTGTGGCAGATTGGAGGGGATTCTGTATTCTTTTCTTAGGATATGAAAAACTTTGCTATACTGGTCTAATAACTATTTAACACACACACACACACACACATATATATATATATATATATATATATATATATATATATATATATATATATATATATATATATATATATATATATATATATATATATATATAAAGACATTGTATTTATGTGAAATAAAGTCCATAATCTTTTACTGACATTCTTCTATTCCAATACTTTGAGGACTAATTAAGTTGGTAGCAGTTTCATTCACCATGGAAAATTTTGTAAGAACTCTTCACTCTTCTAGTATGGTCCAGTATATTTAATTTATATATCTGTATTTGTGATTTATCTGTTTTTGATAAAAAGAAAAGTGTAAGTGTATTAGAGTTATTCTTAGAACTCAAGAAAGGTTTGTATGTGTGTAATGGATAGTAACTGATGTCTTGATTTTCAATTGTGATATCCGATAGAAAATAATTATTTTGAAAAACAATTTAAGTCAGTTTGTGAAAAATTAAAATATAAATAGTATACCTTTTCTATCATATCATAATGAATAGTAATAGAAGGTATTAAATGTTCTACCATGTATGAAATATATGATAAATTCTTTCTTAAAAACCAATGCCCGTTATGTATTTAATAATTTTATTTAAGAAAATAATTTTTTATTTTAATAAATTCTTCTGAGTTAATGGTTGAAAACAAATTGTTTCTCATGATAAAAAAAACTTATAATTTTCTTAACTCCGACTCGGAGTTAACTTCTGCAGCTCATTATTGCAATTACAATTGTGATCTTAAGTGCAATGAAAGACAATTTAAAATAAATTCAACTCGGTAATTGTCATTTAAAAACTTGCATGTTATGAGTATTTGTATAATTGCAACTCCCATAATCTATTGATAACAAAACTTTAAATATTTGAAAAGGGATCAAGTCTAATCATAATTCTTTTAAAATATTAAAATCATGTAAGGTATAGTTATAGGAAATCAAAACTTATTTACACCTTATTATTAGTAGTAGTATTTTTCCTTAGAAATAGTCTTGTGATGCAATTATTATCCTCTTTCCTCTGATCTAAACTTGAACATGTACACTTCATTAGAATCAGTTCAAATCATCCACCTGTGAACCTATGGAAACTCAATTCACTGAAGACGTAACTCCAATGTTAGTTACTCCTAGCTCTGCAGAGAACCAGGTAAGCACAACACTCCATATTTACATATATCATAATAAAATATTTTTTCATTCTTTTTGCTAATAAGAAAAATAATAAAATAATTTTTACTAAGTAGTGTGTCTTTCGAATGTATTCAGTTTTCCAAGACAATATTCATTACTTTTCATGAAAAATAAAATCATGTTAATCCTATTTTTGTAATTGATTGACTTGTAAAAGAAAATTTCTCTTGTGATTTAACTAATATATGAATATTTCCAGATTATGTGAGTTGTGTAAATGTCCTCATTATACTGTGGTGATAACCCTTTGTTGCTAGATTATGAAATTTAGTAAAGTAACTCTTTGCTGATAACACTTAAATGAAACACTACTTAGCCTTCATTTATATGTTTTTTTGAATCTATATGTTCTTTGCATGTCTCATGATAAATTTGATCATGTCTTCATTCATGTGCATTTATGACAAGTCGTATATATATTAGGATACATGTAAATATGTGTTTCCATTTTCATATGTGTTAGCCAACAGGAGTTTGTTTACTTTGTAAAATTTAATAGGTTGAGCAAAAACTGTTTTGAAAACAAACTTATACTCGTCAGAAATATATATATTGTCGCTAGATGTTTATGTGTGTATGTTATTAGAGTTATTCTTGGTCATATATCAAGGTTATTTTTCTTAAATTAAATCGTGATAAATTAATTTTCTTTTATTTAATATATAACTTTGATAATTTGATTAGATGGTCTTGTCAAGAGGAAGAACTTCCCAGATGCAGGGGCAAAATTTGTCCAGAGGCTATGATCTGTTTGGTCAAGTTCTGTAAGTTTTTTTATTTTTTGTGTCGTTCTATGAATATTTTAACAAGTTGTTTTGCATACACTATGCATGTCTTATCCTTTCTAAATTGAACTTATGTATAATATATGTTCTACATTACAGGCATCCTTTGGGTATGTCAAATGAATACACAGCTAGTTCTAGTCAGGTATTGGATCCATATATATCTGGAACAACATACATAATCAATCATGTATATTCATCTTTAATTCAAGAACACCTAATGAATACAAATATTTAAAAATACTGTTCTATAAATAGAGATTTCATTTGAAAAGGGTTTGATAGAAAACACAAGAGTAATAATAGAGGTCAAATTGAGTTTGTATTACTTTTTAAAACTTTACTCAAAAACAACAAATGTGTTAAAACACACTATTCTCAATCCATAAAGCTCCTTTGGGTTAGAACGAGATATAAGAATTAATTTGTATTTATTAATCTCCACAAATTCCATGTTAATTTGGTGAATAAGTTAGTTTACACTATGATATAATTCTTACAGTATAAAGTTTTTCTCATTTCTAATACAACCTTGTCCAGTTATATCTCTTTTTAAGCGTTAACCCACAGGAAAACTTCAATGAAAAATTAATGTTATCTCAGATATTAATACAGAAAATTCTCATTCATAGCCATGATTGTAAAGAATATTTTAAAACTATGTATACAAAGAGTGAGTGCTTTCAAGGAATATGAGGTGGTTCAACTATTTTTAATCGTCGAGGTATTCATATATCACTTGACATTTTATTGAAGATGAGGCTTTTATTTTTTGAAGATATGTTATCATTGGAATCATTCATTTTATTTTAATTTTGCACAAAAATTATGTTTTTGGTTGATGCTCAGAAGTTTAAACAACATACACAATACTCTTATCATTTTAGTATGCTATAAGATTAATTTTGCTGCACAACTTCGTATATTTTTCATTCAAATGTGAATGCTTTCTTGTGTATCAGTTTTTTCTTAGCTTCAATTATCTTGTATCTAACACCACTAATGCCATTATTTTGTATTGGTGTTTTATTATTCATTGTAATTCATAAGCAGACAATCAAGGAAAGACCTGCATTACCACCAGCTCTTCTGAGTGATTCTACTGTTAACTCAAACAGGGCATGGAACCCTATGTGGTGCTAATTCAGTACCTTTACGCATCCATTTTTATAATAATTTATAATTTGTATATGCTCTTTATGCTGTTATGGCATTTACAATACTGTGTTTCTTGAATCGCAGGCTCCAACAGAACCAATTATCTGCTGCTGATACTAATGGTTCACAGTACTATCCGAATTACCTGCAGTATGATTCTTGTACTTATGTGGAATACATTATGTTAATCAGTGATCCATTAATTAATAAGTAAACAAGTAATACCTACATAAACCTTTCTTTTTTGGGATACCTTGACAATTCACCACTTTAATGAATCAAAACTATTCACATATACTACACATACGTAGATGTATTCTAACTTATTTACCAAATGAAATCCTAGGTATTCTATGTAGTATGTGTCCAATTCTTTCATTAAATTGAATCTGCTGCATTTTTTTGTATTATGAAAAAATTGGTATGTTTACATGCAAAAAGAAGTTATTATTATTTTGTGTAACTCAAGTCTTGATTCAATTTAATATCTAATCCAGTTATAATTGAGGTCAAATTTTGTGATTTAAATTCTGTAAATAGAAATGTATTATCATCCATAACAGTTAAAAAAATGCCTTTTAATTGAAAGACTCCTAGGTATCAAATCAAGCTATATATGGTTATCTCGTTGTAGGTATGCCCCTGCATATAATCCAAACAACCAATACCATGTCCCTGTCCATCATGCTTATGGGGATCAAGTTGTTGGTCCTGCTCAAATCCCCAGGTAAGCAATCTTTAGCTGTGACTGTTATATATTCGTTCTCATAAAGCAAGATATGACATTTTATGCCAATTTCATATTTGGAATTGCTAGGAAAAGTGGGTCCTTTGTAAGTGATTCCATATCAAGAACATGAATAATATCCATTATTGTAGTGGTCCACTATGCATTGACCTATATATTTGTCCGTATAAATAAGTTTGCAAATATTAATAACAGGGGTTTTGGAGACCTATTTAACTGTAGTCTCTGAAGACATATTTAAAACAACTTTTCAATCTTTTGTCTTGCAATACTTACTTTTACTATTTACAGTTTCCCTGCACAGCAAATTATGAGTGTTAGCACTGTGCTTCTTTTTTCGTTTAACTGAGACATTCAATCGTTTAGGTTTCATTTTTCTAATAGCTATATCGTTTTAATGTGTTTATTTTCTGGATTGATGTAGGCTGGAACAATCAATGCCTTTACAGATGCGTCAACTTGCCCCTGCTAATGCCAACAAGAGCACCACACCCTTTCAGCAGGCAACATTTCCTGAATTTTCAACTCCAAGGTAAGCATTTACTTGAACTAGTTTAAAAAACTTTCCAACTACGTGGTTCTTTTAATAGTATATTGTTGTCTTCTTATAAACATGTACCATTTTGGTTTTAGAAAATTTAATAGCAAAATATATTTTTATTTATTTGCTCCAAAAGTTGTACTTTATTACTTATTCTAGAGCTGACACTGAAGATATGTGTGAACAATAACTTAATTGTTTGGGTCATAGCTATCATGATATAGTATTAATCTCTACTGTTGCATTGTTCATGTTTCTAACTCAAATAATTCTTAATTAGGTGAAGAGATATATTTGATAAATAGTATTTTTTTTATACCACCACTTATCTTGATCCGTAGTTCAATAAGTTATAAGACATAAATTGTAAGTACGTGAATTTTGATTTCTTATAACATGTCTACCTCTTAATTTCTTTATTTCCTTATAACTTGGGTTGAAATTATTGAAATCTAGGGTGGGATACTTGATATTTTTATTCATTTGTATGGTTGATTTCTGCATAGGGCACATTTTCCAAATCCATTTGCGAATCAGAATGCCAGAGGACTTCATTCAGCTGAGCAACATCAGGCTATGCTTTCTCTGCAAAACCAGACACAAAACTTGCTGGGAAGGGTAAAATTTTCGAAATCACCTTTTATAATTCTTAAGCCTTTGATGTTGAGATACAATCAGTGTTAAAATATCCGATTCTATGGTTCTAACACACAAAACAAGGATTATGGAACTTGAGAGGATCTGAGGAGAGAAGGATCAATCGAAACAGAAAAGAAATGAAAATATAGCTTTGGTTAAAATATAGAATTTAAAATGAAACTTGCACTGCAGGGACGAGTAGAACGACCATGGGATGCTACAAGTTTCGAAAGTGGGAAAGGTTCATCTTCCAAACGTCAGAGGGTACCTAATTTTATTGTTCATGCATGTAGGATAGGAACCATAGTATGATTGGAAGTAGCCATAAAGTTTATAAATTTAACATATATATATATATATTATGATTTGTAGTTGGATAAAATTATAAAAAATAAGTTATAATGTTTGAACATATCCCTTTCTCAATTAAATTATTCACGTCTTAATATTTTTTTCTTTCTTTAATATTTTAGAGTTTATAACTTCTATGTAATCATGGTGAGAACTCTAAATCAATTAAAAATCAATAAATATATCATATACAAGTATAATTGTAACTAAACGTTTAGTTTGATTTTCCTGATAAATATTTTCCATACTCAGTCATCTTTTGACTTTATTGCTTCATTTTCCTGTTGCAATGGCGTTAGAGGTTGTTAATTAGTTAAGAGGATTAGTTGATTAATTAATTACTAAAAAGGTTGTGTAGAAACATGTACCTTTGGGCTCATTTAATTAATGAAATTGGGTTTTTTTTTTTCTTAGTTTTCTATTAATCTCTCTTTGGGCTTAACCCTAGCTGGGATTTTTGAGGTTCTTATGTTTGGTTTGTTTTTCTATTGCAGCAGACAAATTCATCTCCACCAAACCAAGGACCTAATGCAGGGCTTGCACTCCCGGGACCAAGCAATGCACCTGCTGAAAATCCAAGGCTTCTGGATCTGATTAATAGCTCTGGAAATAATCGGGAATTTATGAGGTTTGGTTTTCCAATCCTCATAGTTCTCAGCTCCCTTATTTCTTACAATATCTCTTGTGATTTTAACAGTCATGTTTTTGTGAGTTTCAGTAATTCTCTCTATGACCCTGCTTATGAGACTCTTGGCCTACCAGTTGACCCTCATCTCAGAATGTTTCAAGCAATGGCTGGTAATTACAATCAACTTCCTTTTTTAAGCTATCATGATTATAACCTGCACAAATTCATAGCAGTTCACTTACTTTTCACTGTCACATGTCAAAGAAAATTTACAATACTACATGCAAGCATTACACTCATCTTAAGCCAAAAATCTTCAAGTTTCTTAAAAGAATCTTCTTGTTCTGAATGCAGCTCGCGGGGAGAAAGGGTATCGCATGTACGATTGAAAAGTGCGTGGGATTCTCATGTGGATTCTGCTGTTCAATCAAATCCTCAAACTTGAGACTTTGTTGGCTTGCTTTTAGTATACATCAAGAGTGTTCTTGATGAGACTTATCTTTCTTATTTCTGTTTGGTAGAGACATAAAACTGCTTAGTTGTTGTGGTGTGTTTAATCATTAACGTACTATTATACCTGCATGGATCCCATATTAACTTATATGGCTTGGTTTATAAAAGTAAACAATCATTAGACTATTATATTGGGCTTATATGGTTTCAATTATTTATTGATAGATATGTGGTAAAGTTAAACTATTTACAACCTTTATATCATATAGTGTTTTTTTCAAATCTTTTTTTTTTAAATTTATGCAAGGTTAACAATTTCAACTTACGAAAACAATTTTTAACTTCTACGTCTGCTTCTTCTTCTTCCTCATCTTCCCTCTTCTTCCTCTTCTTCTTCCTCTTCCTTTTCTTCTTTCTTCTTCTTCTCTTCCTCTGAATTCTTCTTCTAAAATCTTCTTCTGAAATCTTTTTTTTAATTTATTCAGAGGTTAACAATTTCAACTTAGGAACACAATTTTTAACTTTTACTTCTACTTCTACTTCTTCTACTTATTCTTTTACTTCTTCTTCTACTTTTTTTGAAATCTTCTTCTGTAATCTTCTTCTAAATTCTTCTGAAATCTTCTTCTTCTACTTGAATCTTCTTCTTCTTATGAAATATTCTTCTGAAATCTTCTTCTAAAATCTTTTTCTTCTTTTGAAATCTTCTTCTTATGAGATCTTCTTCTTCTGAAATCTTCTTCATCTTCTTATGAAATCTTCTTCTTAAATCTTCTCCTTCTTCTTCCTCTGATTCTTCTTCTTCTCAAATCTTCATCTGAAATCTTTTACTTCTTCTTTTGAGATCTTTTTCTTCTTCTGAAATCTTCACAAATCTCCTTCTTCTGAAATCATCTGAAATATTCCACTTCTTTTGAAATTTTTCTCTTCTTCTTCTAAAATCTTCTTCTTCTGAAATCTTATTTTTCTTTCAAAATCTTCTTCTTCTTCTGAAATCATCTTCATCTTCTGAAATCTTCTTCTTCTTTTGAAATATTTTTCTTCTTCGTCTTTTCTGAAATTTTCTTCTTCTTCTAAAATCTCCTTTTTTCTGAAAACTTCTTCTTCCAAAATCTTCAGAAATCCTCAAAAATCTTCTTCTTTTAAAATCTTCTTCTTCTTCTTATAAAATCTTCTTCTTCTTCTGAAATTTTCCTCTTCTACTGAAACTTTCTTCTTCTGATTCTAAGATCTTCTTCTTCTTCCGAAATCTTCTTCTTCTGAAATCTTCTTCATATTCTTATGAAATTTTCTTCTGAAATCTTCATCTTCTAAAATCTTATTCTTCTTCTTCCTACAATTCTTTTTCTTCTTCTTCTTCTTCTTCTTCCTTCTTCTTCTTCTTCTTCCATCTTCTTCTTCTTCCATCTTCTTCTTCTTCCTTCTTCTTCTTCTTCTTCTTCCTTCTTCTTCTTCTTCCTTCTTCTTCTTCTTCTTCCTTCTTCTTCTTCCTTCTTCTTCCTCTTCTTCATCTTCTTCTTCTGAATTCTTCTGAAATCTTCTTCTTCTGAAATCTTCTTCTTCTTAAATCTTATCAAAACTTCTTCTTCTGAAATCTTCTTCTGAAAAGTCCTTTTTCTGAAATCTTCTTCTTCTTCTGAAATCATCATCATCATCTTCTTCTTAAATTTTCTTCTTCTTAAATCTCCTTTTTTTGAAAACTTCTTCTTCTTCTGAAATCTTTTGGAGGAAGGGAATGATGCGGACATCCAAGTTCAAGGGCAGTTAATCTTTTAAAGGCCCACCAGTTTAAAAAGACTAAGTTAATTACACGCACAACAAGTTTGGAATATTAAAATAAACTAATATTATTATTTTATTTGGAATTGGGATTTGAACTGAAGACCAAGTACAAAGTATCTAACCACTGGAACAAATGATCATTCTTGAAGTATAAAGATTGTAGTTTCGTCTTATTTTCTTACAAACAAGAAAAGACCTCTAGCTAAATTTGTAATTTATACACTATTGGAACTCAGAATAGGGGACAGATATTTTGACAATTTTAGAGAGAGTGTTTATCTGCTAGGATTTTTCCCTGCATCTTGCGATCTTATCAAGAATCCACCAATTCTTGTGGCGATCATCCTTAGGCTTATCAAACTTTGTTTGTGGCGCCTTCCTTTATCTAGGTTTCTATTGTTACTGTTTTGAATTTATTCCGT
>Ga0123342_1004907_pt1 | contig 19991 bp, 11 predicted proteins | sample Turbeawhitnodule_FD_89960 | JGI IMG/M metagenome (GOLD analysis project Ga0123342, IMG submission 89960) | Root nodule microbial communities of legume samples collected from Mexico - Turtle bean Mexico white nodule | ecosystem: Host-associated > Plants > Roots > Nodule | place: Mexico: Nepantla... | reverse complement strand
TTTTTTTTTTTCTTTCTTTTATATATTTTTATTTTTTTTATATATATATATATATATATATATATATATATATATATATATATATATATATATATACACCATGTATTTTATTCTCACATACACAAATAAATAAGAATTTCTTTTGTATTTTTTTTTCTCTACTTTTTTCTCTTTTATGCTTAAGTCATTATCTCTTTTTTATTTTTCATTTGCAATTAGGGTTCATTAGAACCTCCCTTTCTCCATTGCGCTCCATTTGATGCACAACATCATAAATTTTCATTTTCATTATAATAATGTGAAAATATATCTCCTTATTATATTCCTCCCTCCAATGAGTGAAGTATTGGAAAGATAACATAAAGTTTGAACTCATTGACGGAAAATGATCTATTATTAAGATAAAGTATATGTGATGAACATACGATGATGCCCATTTTGTTTTCTTCCATGAATATTTGGTAGAAAAGTGATTCCTGATTGGCAGAAGTGCAGATAATGGTTTCACATGTAGCTGGAGAACTTAACAGCAGCTGTATTTGTGCAAATTAATTTTGATGTGCATTAATTCTGCATGCTTAGAATAGAAATGGTTAGTCCTTAGTAGTAGTTTTTCAATTTGAAGCATGACTTTATTGGTGTAACAACAGAATATGCAATATTAGATATAGGCTATGAGTTCCTTCTAGCAAGCACCTAACCTGTGTGATAGTGTTCAGTATGATGGGACCCCAAAAGTCTGTCCAGCTGGACTCCTCTGTAACAATTCAATAACCTGCTCAGACCATATCCACCACTAAAAATCATCTGTTATTAACTTTTTTAGTTTTTTTTTTACTTCCGAAGAACATGTTAATTTGTATAATGTTTTAAAAATTAAAACAATTTACCCTACATTATTTATTGGTCGTATTAGTTACCGATATTGTCTCACTATCAAATCATTCCTAATCTATATAATTTCATGCATAAAAGTTTGTCGAAATTTCAAAACACAAGACTAATGTAGTGTCAAAACGCATTGGCATGTGTGCTCACCAGAAGAATACATACTCATTTATGATGTTTTTTAATATACGTTGAGTGCAAAATTGGAAAACCTACATGAACGTTGGATTAAATTGAAAATGTTTCGAATTGAATCCATCAGAAATCCAAACCCGTACATAAAACTTGACAACTGTGTCTTACACATGATGTGCCTTACAGTGGCATGACATCATTGTACTCCGATAATAAACTCGTTTTGAAAAAATTCCTTAACTTTAGCAACCCACCAAATTACTCCTGCTAGAGATGCTCTTACAGTTTCGCAAAACAGCACAAAAAATCCGTTGATCACTGAATAAAGCACAAGAGTTATTGAATAACAGATTCCGTGGTATAAGACTACAGAACGTAAGACACAGTTCATGATCTCTTCTCATTAAATGCCCAAGCCTATCTGCTTTTACCCTTTTCATGCTGCAGGCCATGTAGCAACCTGAAAAAGTTTTCATGGCTGCGAGACCAAATAATAGTGCAAAATAGTGAGCAAATCATTCTTTTTAGCAATGGCTAGTGTTGATCTCCTCTTTCACATGCAGCAAAGTTTTCTCTTATACATAGTTAATTATCATCACTAGTTATACATGCAATGATAAGTGTGGACTTACCCAATACATTCTAAACAAAATTGTTTCACTTTGACGTGGAATCCAACTCACAAGCATGTAGCATAATAGACAGAAGATGAGTGAGTGATGGGGAGCAATAAAGGTCAAAGAATATGACGCGATGAAGACTCAAAGTATACAAATAATGATTTAGTTTGCTCATGCTAGCAATGTTGAATTTATCCATTTGATTAGAAGAAAACAATGAAAGGAAAGAGGGTTGTACATTTTGCTAAGTGAAGGCAATGCTAAAATACGAAATATTAACATGCTATTGTGACAGGACAGTCCATTAAAAGCTATTCAGATGGTCTAGGCAATTCTTTCAACATCAACACAACATCCCAAGTGAGGTAGGCCACCACATACGGCTTACTTTTTTATCTTGGCATCTCAAGAAAACTATGAAAAACGAATGATAAACGTACACATTAAATTGTTCTGAGTTTGCTAGCAAGAAAAAGTACTTGCTTCTCTGCTCCTAAACATCAGCTTCAGTTCAGGTCACCCGGGTAAATAACTTTCTTTTGGGGTGAGAAAGGGTTAAACTAAAATTAACTCTAACATCACAAAAGCCCAAATAAATAAAAATCAAAGAAGTGAATGGCGATAGCCTAATGGGTCCGCTCATGTTTCTTCTCATTGAAGTATGCAACAAATCATCTCAACCACCTCCTAAGGTCACCAGTTGAAGAAGGAGAAACCTCACCACCACCAAGACTTTCAGTGCAGCAAGAGGAGTAGTTTGACTGCTGCTCCAACCCAAAGTGTGATCCACTCACACTCTTGAAGCTTGGACTCCTTAAACTATGCCCATAATTTCCGTAACTCACTCCCACGCTATAAGGGTCAGGAGCAGGAAAAGAAAGCCTCTTCTTTGCTGATCCCACCCTGTCCCTCTCTGGTGTGGAAGGCCTCTGCCTTGGAGCGCTTTGTGACCGAATTCGAGCCTTTGCAGACTCCGTTGCCGCCATGTAATTAGGCAATGTAGCACCACCACTACTAGTTCCACTTCCAACAGCCCTTCCATTTTGGTACAAGTTTCCTGTATAATGGTAATTGGACCTCAAGCTTGGTGTTTGGGAGGTGGGGTAGTTTCTGTCTTCTCTGATGCAACGAGGGCTTGCTGATCGCACTTGGATGGGCCTTGACTTGGCAGGAGAAGGGGTTGCAAGGGATTGGTGAAGGGATCCATTTTGGTGAGATCTATGGAGTGGGGAAGCAATGGAATGCCTTTGTGGTTGATGGTGGTTTGGGTTATATTGATAATTTGGATGTGATCTTCTGTAATTGGTTCCTAGATACGAATAAGGCTGAGAGGTGTCAATCTCCACAGTCTTAATGGGGTCTCTTTGATCAGTTGAAGCCCTTCCTCTATTCTCCCATGGCTTTGTGGCCATCCACCGATCTAGCCATTTTGGTCTCTCTTCCAACTCATCTTCATTTCCAATTGATGATGTCCTACCATTCCTCCAAATCTATGCATCACAATCAATTAACCAATCCAAGTCAAGGAAGTTAATTCAATTTCAAGAATAGTAGTTACTGAACCAAGTCAAAGAAATTAATTCAATTTCAATAATCAATAAAAGCACTTCACAATCAATTCCACCAAACAAAGTCAGTGAAATTAATTCAATTTTAAGAACCAGCACTTGGAGAGGATCAAAACCTGTTGGGAAAAGGCTTGGGATAAGGTCTTGTCCCTCTTCATTGCAGCTTCCTTTCTCTGCTGCAACATAGCCTTCACTTCTTCAACAGTGTGAGGACGTTCATCCCAGTCATCTGCAATGCTGCTCCCCTCTCTTGACTACCAAAACAACCACAGCAAACGATTCAAACACAGAAAACCCCTTTTCCCAACTGCTGCTTGATTAAGAATATGAAAATGAGGACTATTCCTTTGCTTTTTGTAAACAAAAAAAGTACTTTTTTCCTTTCGTGGTTTTCAAACATAACTATTGATTCTTAAAGCAGGAAAAAGTACACAAAGTTTGATCAATGGTCACTAATGATGGTTTAAACAAGTAGCCTGTCACTTACTATTGATTTCCTATCAGAAATATCCTGAAGATACCGCGAGTCCCAAACACTGGCGGTGTCACTGAAAGTGGATTTTCTGCTACCGTCAAGTGAAGACCTTATGCGCTGGTCAAGGACCCTTGCTTGAACTCTAACCAAAGCCTGCATGCATCTAAGGGTCATCTTTGCCTGCTTCCTAACATTGTGACCCCTAACCAAAGCTTGCAACTTCACCAACCCCTTTAGTGCACGAAGTGCTCTTTTTGCCTTCAAACAAAAAATCAAAACTCCAGATTAACTAATTGATTTACCATGGTAACTTCTTCTCTTAAAATCTGAACACTTTTGCAATTCAGATCTGTTAAGGATACTCACCAGATACCCTCTGAAAGCTGTTTGGATCACAACAGCAGCATAATGCTCCCTTGCATGGCTAGCAGGTTTGGTCAACCTTGCCACCTCCACCGCCACCTGAGCGGTGGCCATGGCTGCTTCTGCGGTGGCCACGGCCACCGCAAGTGCATGCTTCTGATCCTGGTCTGTTCTTGAACCTTCAGTAGTTGCCGTCACATCATGCTTCAACTTTTGTTGAGTGTTGTGTCCACTACTTACTCCTTCATGACTCATGTGAGTCTTCCTGAAAATCCATCTTCTCTTTTCCCTTTTCTGCAAAATTAAAAGAGAAGAGTGTTAAATGCTCATTCTCATGATCTAAAAACTTACACTAGATTAATCTGCAAAGAAAGAAAACATGAACAAAAAGGCGCGCACACACACACACAAAAGAACCTTTTCCTCGTCTTCTTCTTGATCACAGTCTTCTCTTCTTCTGCCACTCCTTTTGTCAGTGTCTTTGGTGGGAGATCTGAATGCCCTTTTGACAGCAGTTAACCAGGAACTACCACTTCCCTTCTTCCCCATGTAAATCTATCTCAGCGGCATTTACAGCTAGAACCGCTAAAAACAGCCTTTAGAAAGAAAGAGCCAGAAAAATAAGTTGTGATGAAGAGTTAAAGACAGAAGAGAGGTTGAGACTCAACTCAACCTCCTTTAACCTTGTCTGAGGAAAATGGACAGGAGGGAAAACAAGGAGAGGGCCAACACAACACTAATGGAGTTCTTGTTCAGTCTTTGTTATTAATTTGAACGAGTACATAACAACACAGTTGAGCAATGCTACAGTAACTTTGTCCTCCTCATGCCTCTGTCTTGAGTGAGTGAAATATCTGAGCCACCCCTCATTAAAAATCCTCAAGAACAAAACTATATGTAATGCACCATCATTCACTTTCTGTTCATTTAATTTCAATCTTATGCTCAATTTTGATTGAGTTCTTCACCAAAGTATCATAAAACAAAATAAAAAAGATTATGCTCAGCTCATATGTGCATTTTTCAGCTTGATTGTTCGAAATGACTGTATATAAAAAGATAAATCATTGATATTTTATTCTTTAGTTTTTGAAGTTAAATTAAATTCAGATTTTAAATTATAAAATAATATTACAGACTGTCATAAGGTTTGCTTACATAAGCTTTGCGTGATGAATGTGAATAAACTGTGTGCAGGTTTTTTTATATAGTTTGACTGTTTCAAATTATAAAAAGTAAAACTGAAAAAGTATTTCATTTGGTTTCAGATAAGCTTGATTTTAAATTGAATTTTGTTGCAATATTATATTGAAGTTTAGTTTAAAATAAAATTAAACACAAACTTTTGCAAAATAAATTTCACCTTAATTTAAATTTATAAACTTTAGTTGAAACAAAAACTTGATCTTTTTTTAAAACAATAAATTTTTCACAAACTTCCAAATTAAATAACTATAACAAAATCTATGTTTGAAATAAATGAAACAATATTTGAACAAAATATGTTAGGAACCAATAATACAAATAAAAACTTTATAAATTTAAAGTTTATCTCAGTTATTAGAGATGTTAAAATAGATGAAAATGGTTTTATGATATAACATAAATTAAATTAAATTGAAATTTTTTATAAACAATCTAATAACAAGTTATATAATGATATTTAACATAAAAAAATTTATAAATAAAATATTTAATAGAGATTTTTGAAGTAATCCATTCATCCAACACCTTTTACAATAATAAGATTACAAATTTCCTTTCAGTCAAACAATCCCATTTATATACTATGTGCTCCAACTCACTTCTAAACCTTAACAAAAATTAACAGATAGAATATTTGAAACATTAATATTGAGTGAATGATAAGAAATGTAAGGTTAAGCATTAACTTTAACCACTTCATCATCGTCTGAAAAATTATGTGAATAAATTACTTAAATTGCAAGACTAGTAAAATTAAGATGATCATAATTTACGGGTGTTTAATTTTTATAAGCAAAATAAATTATTATAGAACTACATGTTTGTTCTTATAAATTTTATTTTCACATGTCACATTCTCAACATGAAAGGAAAAAATACATAAAATGAGATATAACTCTTATTCTATTGAGTTAAAACTAATTTAATTTTTTAAAAGTCACTTATTGTCAAATTAATTTTAAGATTAGACTGATAATATATATAATATTAAAAATTAAAGTTTAATTATAATATATATTTATAAAACTTAATTTATATCTTTTAGTATAATATGAAATATCTTTATCTTGATGATTTTTAGTCAATATTAAAGATCCCACATCGACTAGAGATGAGTCATTGTATATAAGTGAGTTAAACTTCAATCCTATGAATCGGTTTTATGGATCGGTTTTATGGAGTTGAGTTAAACTTAAAGTTTATTTTGTAATATGATATCATAAAATATTTTGACCATTATATTTATATTGTGCAGATAGAAGCAGAAAATAAAATAGTGAGTTAGAATCTGGATAAAGATTATGGTGAGCAGCACATGGTTACCCAATTGAATTATTTAAGGAGCAGTGAGAAACAGGCTGTGTGTGGAAGAGGCAGCATATAAAGAATATTAAGTTGTAAGAAGATTATGGATTTTTGTGGCATGGATAGAGTAAAGTGGGAGTGTCAGAAGCTACCTTAAAGCTTTGTAATGTTAATGAATAATAATTGAATAAAGCAATGGTTGATGAAATGCAAATTATGTAATGTAAGAAGAGAGAGGGATAGAAAGCAAAGTTGAGGGTGGGGAAGAGAGAAGCCAAAAGTGGCTTTTTCTATAATGGAATCAGAAAAAGTGAGTATTTCTTTTTGGGGATAAATTATTAGCTTTTTGGTGGTTAAAATATGAGGTAACTGTGATGCTCTCTCATGGTGTCACGTGGTGTGAGCAGATGGGGGATGGACCATGGTGCACTCTCTTAGGAACATGCATCATCATGTGTCCTTACTTGCTAAAAAATAATTTTAATCTTTTCCACCAAAACCAGATGACACAAATATCAATGAAACTATTGTCTTAATCCTTAGCCAAACTTCATGCTCTCTCTTTTACTTCATTCTTCAACTGCACATCTAAGTACTCACCCCAAAGACCAGTCAAACTCTTCTAGATTCTCCACATCATCAACACCTACCTTTCCATATTTATACTCATAAACAATCTTCTGCATCTTCTTCATTTTCACTTCTTAATTCATCGTGAAATGGATTTGGTGAGATTAAAAATGAAGATTCAAAGAGACAAGAATCACAACATTGTATGAATTGTTTTAACTAATTAGTTTGTATTTTTTTATGTGATGGGTGTGTAGTTTTAGCATGTTGTGGTGTGAGGAGGAAGAGGAAGAAACACTCAAAATTCTTTTGCTTTGGAGGGATGAAGTCATTTGTCAAGCATTTATGGCTGGACAAAATAGTTTCCTATTTACGAAGCAAGATGCTACCATCACAGTCACATTTAACCAAATATTATATTTCTTTAATATTGTGGGATATTATTCTGGCACAACATAAAGTTATAGATTTATACAAGTAAATAAAAATTTAAAAAATTATTAAAATTGATAAATTGTGTTTGGATGTAACTAAATTTTAACTAAATCGTATCAAAATAATATTGTTTATTTAAAATTTAATTGTACTGATATTTTGTTATTTTAACACAATTTCAATTTAAATATATTAAAATTGTGTTATTTTAATATGACTTGTTTTATTTTATAATTTATTTTTCCAATAACTTTTTAATCTATGAAATTATTTTATTTTAATAAAAAATCATATTCACTTTAGTCTTTATATTTAATTCAAATGATAAAGAAGTAAAAAAAATTAATATATATATATATATATATATATATATATGCTTTAGAGCTTTGGGTAATAGTTAAATTTGTGAATCGATAAAAATACTGTTTTTTATATATGAAAAAACAAATAAAAATAGTATTGTTTTTATCATGTTAACATAGGTGGTGTGTATTATTTTTATGAAACGATTGCACTGAAAAATTACACGCGTGTAAAATTAGTGTCTATTTGGTTTAATTTACACAACATTTCATAAAAATTATATTCTGGTAAGTTATTTTGTGCTTATTCAGCAAAAATAAAATGAGACTCCCTTGGAGTAGTAAGTCTTGAATCTTATTTTGATTACTTTTTTTATATCAACTATTATGAAAATAAAAAATATAGTTTAAGAAAAAAAAAAAGGAAGAGATTTGTTGGAGATCCCACATCGACTAGAGATTAGAGCCTTTTATTGTACATAAGTGGGTGCAAACCTCAATCTTATGAGCCGGTTTTATGGGGTTGAGTTAGGCTTAAAGTCCACTTCGTAATATGGTATCAGAGTCATTTCGAGCCTATCCTAGCAAGTATTTGTTAGGCCTATCGTGCCACCCGCTATCGGACCACCCATAATATATAGTCCCACGCACGAGTTGGTAGTCTCGGCGTGAGGGAGGTGTGTTGGAGATCCCACATCGACTAGAGATTGAAGCCTTTCATAAGTGGGTGCAAACCTCAATCTTATGAGCCGGTTTTATGGGGTTGAGTTAGGCTTAAAGTCCACTTCGTAATAAGATTCATATTTTAAATTCTTTATGATTTTTTGAAATTTTTTTAAAATTATTGTATCAATCTTGGAAAAGAAACTAGTTCAACCTAAAATTCCAATACCATTCGACATTTTGGGTATCACCGTTCTACCTAAAATCATTGCATCGTTAGTCAATATTTTGGATATGACTATTTTTTTCCAAAATTATGGCATTGTTATTGAACACCTTGAGCATAATCGTTCTATCCAAAATCCTGACAACGTGAGTTGACACCTTGAATATGACCATTCTATCCAAAATCTTGGCATCGCTGGTTAACACTTTGGGTATGACTATTCTACCTAAAATCCTGGCATCATCGGTCGACGCCTCGGGTATGACTGTTCTACTCAAAATCCTAACATCAATAGTCGACCCTTTGAGTATGACTGTTTTACCCAAACTTTCTTGGCATCGCCAGTTGACACCTCGGTTATGACTATTCCACCCAAAAAATCCTGCAACTTTTAGTTGAAAAAATAAGCATGATTGTTATGCTAAATTCTTTGCACCGCTAGTCGATACCTTAGGTATGATTGTTCTACTAAAAAAATTCTTGGCACTGTCACTCGACACCTTAGGTATGATCGTTTTACCCAACTTTTTCCTGACATCGACATTCAACACATCTGGTATGACTGTTTTACCCAAAATTTTCCATGGCATCGCTAGCCAACAACTCGGGTATGACCGTTCTACCCAAAAAAATCTCAACATTGCCATTCGACAAAAAAAGAAATGATCATTCTGCCTAAATTCTTGACATCACTAGTCAACAAAAAGGGGATTGACCATTCAACCCTAAATTGTCCCGTCACTACCAATTGTCAACAAATAAAAAGACATGATCATTCTGCCTAAATTATTGGCATTATTAATTGACCTAAAAAAACATAAGATCGACCTACGTGGCAGACACAAAAACAAAAATGTGTAAGACCGACCTACATGATAGTCGCAAAAACCTAAAAGTGTAACACCAACCTATGTCACATCGCACAAATAAAAAGGTGCAAGACCAACCATAAGAGGGTAACAAAAGTTGAAATGTAAAACCATCCATTAAGGGTGGCGTAAAAATATTGTCACATGATCTTTTTATATTAAGATTGGTTCTTTGGGACGACATAGAACTTTTGATTGCAACAATGATTTTTTAGAATATGAATAGTTTTACATAATAATTTATTGATTTTTTGCTAGATAAATATTTTTGTTTCGTATATTTAGTTTGAGAGTGAAGGACTCTTGTTATCTCCTATCAGAAGAAAATATAATTTATCTAAAGAGTCAGGCCTATTAATCATTAATATAGAAATTCAATAAAATTTTCCTATAATCTTTAACAAAATATAAACAAATATCTTTTTGTCATACTTAAAATCAGTTGAAGAAAATTTTAAAATTAAATAATATTAATTAATATTTAAAATATAAAAGATATTAAAGATAACTAGCCATTGTTATAATTTTTGTTTTTACTTAAAATCAGTTGAGAAGAATTTGAATGATTAAATGATCTTAATTAAAATTTAAAAGATAATTAATAATTAATTATAACTTATAAATACATCCATCATCGTAAAAAAATAATAATGAAATAGTATAAGGTGATTTAAACTTTTGAGACAGAAGAATTACAATTTAAAAAAAATATAAGTGGATATCGAACAAGTAATTATGAAAGATATTAGTAAAAGAGTTTAATTTATAACAGTAAAAAACCAGTCTAGTTTGAATTGAAAAAACTTCAACTAACCTAAACGGAAAAATAATCTCATAAGAAAATAATTCAAACAAAATCAACTGAAAAATAAATATAATTAACTTTAATTTAAACAAATCAATTAAGAAAATAATGTTAAGTCAATAATACAGTAGGATTAATGATTTTAATCTTCACTAAACTCATAAGCGAAACCAAGCCAATAATAACTAGAAAAAGAATTAAAAAGGAGAGACATAGAAACGAAAGTGAGAAAGTATTAAGAATTTTAATTTTTAATTTTTTAATATAATTAAAATTCTTTTAGAAAATTTTAAAATTTTCTAATAAAACAACGTACTTTAATATTAATCATTTTAAATCCTTTATAAAATAAATTATATTCTAAAAATTTATCATTAATGAACACTAATATCTTGAAAAACTAGTCTCTATAATTTCTTATATGCAAAAAAAATGAGATAAAAAGTTTCATTAATTATAAACGTTGTTGACCGTTAATTATAAAAATAACAAATAAAATGGTCACATTATTCATATTTTGTTTTCTATCACTTCAAAATCACATGTTTATACAAAATTTCAATAACGATAACCTATATAGCACAAACACTAACACGAACATTGATACGATATAGATATGGACACAAAGATACGTATAATTTTTAAAATGTAAGACACGGGGATACAAATTTATATATTATATAATTATGAATTATATAAATTGACAATAAAGATTTATGTGCACAAGTATGTTCCATATTATTTTTTGGAGCAGAAAAATATATTTCATGACTGGTTCATAAGGATTTTTTTCTTATTTTTATAATCATAATAAAAATTTATACAACAAAATTTGAGTTTTTAAAAAATTAATATATTTTTTCTTTTTAAAATTGTATTAGAACCGTATTAGAATTGTCAGAAATCCAACAAATACATTTTGAATTGAACACTTCACAAATACATGTCTTACATGTTTCATACGAGTGTCGGTATCCCATACGAATATCCGACATCAACACGCCATTTAAGATGAGTAGTGATAACTCTAGTTTATTGTATTTAAAAAATACCTGACATGCTCTTACAGTAAATAATTAGGCATAAGTAAATAAGTTCAAAATTGTGGTAAATAAATGAAGAGAAAAATCTGGAAGAAAAACTTGGCTGACAAGTGATATGGTGACTGAATAAAAATAATTATATTCATCAGTTTCCAATAATGTTAATTTTGAAGATATAAGAAAAATATTTTATTATTTTGATTATCTTTTTCTTGGTGTGTCAGTTCCCTTATCGGTGAGTGACCCACCACGTTTGTGGAAGAGAACATAATGTGAAATCCACAGTGAAATGCTAGTGGGCCTTCCTTTCTGCGCTCCCTCAATTTAAACTGCACCCATACTTGTTAAGAACTAACTGGGCCTTAAGGCCTCTAATCAATATTTCTGAAGAAAATTATTGCCTTAACAAGATTCGCTATAACTTCTTCGTAATTTATTTCCATTTTGAATTTGAGTACCCTTGATAGGAAAAGTAAACTTCTTCATAATTTTTTTTACTTTTATTTTTAAATATTTAAGTACTTTAACTTTCAATAAAAAATTAAATTCTCAATAATTATTTATTCATAACTCTGAAGGATTACAGAGTTTGGGTGTTTTCGGCTTCTATGTTTCAAAAAGGAACAAGTTTTGTGTGTATCAGCTTCTTCCTTTTAGTGTATAATGGTAAATTCTTTCTCCACATCCATATGTTTTGTCTGGAACTATTTCTGAAAATTTCGTTTTAACTTTTTAAAATAATTTAAATAACTCTAAATGAAGCATCAAATTACTTTTCTAAATAACCTTAATTTGTACTCCAACTTTTCACCTCACTCAGATTTTTTTTTCTATGTTTTGTGGCTTTCAAATAAATGAAAAAAATTAAGAAACACAACCACCACAAAACTTACCTCAACCATCACAAGCTATCACCACTACCTGAAAATGAAGAAGACACCACACTCTCCACCATACTCAAAAGCATTAAATGAAACATAATCTCACTTTTTTAAATAACTTCAGTAGCATCCTTGCATCCTATACCTCCCTTTCAGTCGCAACACTTTCATTATTCTTGAAATAGCAGTTCCACCATTGGAGCATGTTGAGAGGGTTGACAAGAAGATTCGCTGTACTCGACATTTACCAGTGTGAAGATAATTTTTTTGAGTTTTTTACTCCATTTTTATACCTAACGGTTTTTGTTTTGGATTTTGTGGCTTTCAAAAAAATGAAAAAAATAAATAAAAAACACAACCGCCACCATTAAAAACACCACAAAATTTACTTCAGTCACCAACGTTCACAACTAGCCACCACAATCAACCATCACCACTTGAAAATGAAGAAGACACCACACTTTCTACCATACTCATGTTGAAATTAAAAAATAAAATATAGAGATAGAGGGGAAAGTATGAGATGTTTGGAGAATTTGCCATCTAATTTTTGTCTTCTAACATGGATGTGTCATTCGGCCTTAAATGAAACATTTGATAATCTTTCCTTCATCTATCCATTTGGAATTCTATGTCTCTCTTTAATTACATAAAATTAATATTTAAAGCAGAGCTTGTAATTAAATCCAATAAAAGAAAGTAAATAAATTCCCCAAATCTAATGCTACAAAATTAATATTTTTAAAGACACTGAATTAAAAATTATAGTAAGTGACTTAAACTCCACTAAAACAATGTGCAAATTGATAAGGAAATTATAAACTAGTATGATAATCATTATTTTTATACAGATCGATATTGCATTGTAAATAAGAAAAATTAAAACCAAAGGAAATCTTAATTTGATTTCTTTAGTTAAAATGACATTAAATCGTCATATTTTTCTTGCAAAATGATAGCTGAACTAATGTACTTGAGTTTTATTATTATATATGTTAAATGCTTAGTGAGGTTAAATTACTCCAAAAAAACTATTAAGAGTAAACTAAGAAGATATTAAGTTTCTAAGAAGTTTTTTTTTTATCAGCAAAAGTTTCTAAGAAGTAAAATTAAAAATTCATCCTACTAGAGTAGAGATGTAGTTATGCAAATCAATTCGTAAACTTGCCTTTGTATTCAACTGTTTCATACAAAACTTGTTAAGGAGATTTATTTTTGAAGTAAATGTTTCACTGTTTCATAGATAGAAAGGTATCTTCACAGGTAAGAGTTAATAATATAATAATGAGTATTAGCAGAAGAACTAAAACGCCTAAGGAAAAAAAGTATTAAATTGAATCGAATCCTGTGATAGAAGCATGAGTTCAGTGATCTAAAGGCAATTTTGGGAAAACATGAAACTAGATTTATGGAAGAAATTTGAGGCATGAACTAAAATTGAAAAGGGGTCAACAGAAGTGATACCAATCACCCCATCTGCATATTATTTATAATATGGTTAAAAAAGTATTGGAAAGGTACCAACAACTATTGACACCACACATGAGAGTTCCATTGGATTCCATATACGTTTGCAGTTGTACAGAGAGTAAAAGACACTTAATTGATGCAAAAGAAGAATAATCTTTATCTAAAACAAAAGGAATGCGGGTGACAGCGAAAGATGAATGGTAAAAACATGATTATATGTGAAAAAGAGAGAAACAATAGACGATATGTTTTTCTTTTGGACTAATCCTATCTTGAAGAAAAAACTAAAAAACAATCATGAAGGACGATAAAAATAAAATACATGGTAGCCTATTGAGCCATCCAAGCTCAATGTAGTCTTCCTATTTGACCAGCCAATCAAAGGGTTCAAAAGATATAAAATGATCTTTTGAAACCATCTGCTGCAATATAAACAAAGGACTGTCATTGGATGCTCCCATCACCCAAGACATAATAGTAATAATAACCTTGGTTGAATTACTCTAAAAGGTAGAATCCAAAGCTCAAATAGTTAGATTCTACCCAATGCTGAATACATGAATGAATATGATCTCCTTCCCCTACTCCTACAAGCTACTTCAAAAAATCAAATAAAGCCTATTTTCCTAAAACAAACATGTATGATGATGATGACTTCTGAGTTTTGTCATGATGAAAATTGAGAAATGGTTAAGGTCGGTTAGGGGCACAAGCTTTATCTAACAAATGTTTTGTATTTTGATTTTGAATTCAGCTTTCGATGATGTGGTTAGCCTTGCATGTTCTGCATCTTTGTAGATGTAGAATTTTGTTCAGAAGCTGCTTGTGAGGCTTGTGAACTACCAGCCACTGTTGCTGTCACACCTGTTGATGTTGTTGGTGTTGTAATTGTGGTTGCAGTTCCTGTCACTGAAACTGTCACATTTTAGCCATCTATGTTATGTTTATGACGGGATTGTTAAAGAGCAAAGATAACAAGGCCAACAAGAAATAATGAGTTTTTTTGCATTAGACATATCACCTGCACTAGTAGTTGGCACTGCTACTGAAGAAGGATATGACAATATCCCAGTGGAGCCATAATGCTGAGGCAAAAATGGAAACTGTGCCATTTGTGGGTATTGAACCCCAAAACCATGAGCCTGAATACTCTGTGCATATTGACCATAAAAGGGATAGATATTATGGATCAACCCTACTGCTCCAGAATCTCCAGCAGATGGGTAGTAAGCTGAAAATTGCTGAACTCCATAGACATTATAGTAGTTCTGCAATCACATAAGAGTGTACCATAATAATGCAGGAAAATAAATTAATGCAGTTTCTTGTAAAGACTTTATTACATTAACACCTACCGTAGGATACAAGGTGTCTTGTGAATATCCAGAATATCTGTCAGCAGATAGAATGTACATCAGATAAAATTGCAGAAAAATTGTAAGAAATGCAAAATAATAATTAACATAAAAATGACCATATCCTCATAGCACATTTATGTTACCCGTAAGCCGAATAAGGAAATGTGTATTGCCTAGGGGGTTGATGGGAAAATGTTGTAGTAGATGAAGAACCATGATAAGCAGGTGATGTCACCAGTACAGGTGGAGGCCTGAACCGTCCTGCACCTACAATGTGAGTTTGCATTTCAATCCTTTCTTCTCTTATAACACAATTAATTTTGTTTTACATTTACTAAATAACCAACCATTGAAGGTGGTACCTTCTTGCCTATAGATGAGTTAAATCTAACAAGATGAAATAACTAGGAAACTCAAACTTGTTTGCAAAAATTGCAAAGTAAACTCAAAAAAATAGATATTGCTGCAGTTAAAGAACACCTAACCTGATATCTTAATTTATGAAAAAAATGGTAAAACATTATGAGGAAAAGAGGAAGAACAAATTAGATAAAGCAGAATGTAAGGAATGGGACCATGCTGAAAAGTTGCTGGTCGGTTCTTGTTTGCACCAAGAGAAGCAAGATTGCAGTTAGCCCTCCTCCCATCAATAACTGGAGATGGGTTCTGACATGCTCTCATGGCCGCCTCAGGATCCTTAAATGTGACCTTGGAAAACAACAAACCATAGACTCATTGTTCAAGATCACGCAAGTACAACCATAAATGGAATAAACAAGCAAATGAAACTATGCAAAGATGTAAGTGAGAATCAGAAAATCCAGAAGGTAAAAGAAAAACTTACAAAGCCATAACCCTTGGATCTCCCAGTGTTCTTGTCTGTGATCACAACAGCCTCCAAGATCTCTCCAAATTGCTCAAAGTACCTCCTCATTGTGTCCCTTTGAGTCTCCCAAGCCAACCCTCCAACAAAGATTTTGGTAAAAGTTGTGTCATTATATTGCTCCTGGTTGTTACCACCTACCATCTGAGCTTGCCTTTGTTGAGACATTAAAGAAATATCAAATACACGAATTTCCCAACAGAAGCAAGCAACCCAAAAATCCCAAATACAAAACCAGAAAAAGAACAAAACACAAAATCCAAAGACAGTGAGAGGGTGAGAGGGGAGAAAGAAAAGAAGAAACGGTTAATAGTAAAGGTTGGAAAAGAAGCTGTTTCTTCTTCTAAAAACCCATCAATGAAAACACTCGTGCACTCATGATTCTATTCGTGCTAGTCCTTCTTAACTTTAAGGAATGGTTTTGTTTTGTTTTGTTTTTATTTTTCTAAGGCTATAATTGCTACTTTTCTACATTCACAACTACAACACACTCCTCAGATTCCTCAACACTTCACATCGCCCTAACAGAAAAAACATCATTGCTGTCGAAGGAGTGAAAAGAAAAAGAAACTCTTACAAGAAAACATTTATATGCCAAGGAAACTTAGTTGCTTGCTTGCTTGCTTGTTGGGCATGGAGAAGAAGAGAGAGTACCAACAATAATAATAATAATAACAATAATAAAAAATAAGGAGACAAAAAAGCTGCTAGTGGGTGCCCACAACAGTAGTAGGGCACATAGGCTGTCTCCAATGAAATGTCAAAGACCAAAAGACCAACCTTTCTCGTTGTAACCCACTTTCTCTTCTTCTCTATCTATACCAAACACAAAATAATAATAATAATATGTTTGTGGTGAGGTGGATTTTACTGAAGTCATTTTGGTCTCTATGCAACCTCATCTTCCTCACAAATTGATTGGCTCCAACCTGTCCTCCAAATCCATGACATTGTGGTGCACCATTCAAAGGCCAATCTAATTAACCTTGGAATCTCAGAAATAAAAATGATGAATGCTTAATTATTTTGTTGGTAGCAATATCTATGCCGCAAATGATGTTATCAATGCTCTTTATTTCTCTGCTATAATAGAGAAAAAGGGAACATCAATTGTGTTGTGTTCCTTAATAACCTGGTCATGGTCCTCCCTTCTGAAATGCAAGGGAAAAGTAGAACAAAGACTCTGTATTTACCACTATGTTGTTATAATATAAAGTATAACATAGTGTCCATAAAGGGGTACACAACACAGCTCCAGTATTTACTGTTTTTGACGGAAAGAAAAAGAGGGGGCATAGATTGTTGTGTGCTTTGATTCTGAAATTTTTACCTTTGTCCTAAATTTTACCGGCCGGTGTAGTATACGGAATGTGTTTGACAGTTATAATTGATGATGGTATCTATCAGGATTCTTGCAAACGGTGTTCTGATAGAGAAATGCGTTTCAGTTGTTCCTTCAAACTTCAAAGGAATGTGAGTGTTACTGAATTGTTGTACGAACTTTGTTGTGTGCAGTGAGAAGACGAGGAATGACAGAGACCCACACTTTTCTTTTAACTTAGGTAATTATGTTAAGGATAATTCATTATCTTATATTATGATTTTTATTTTTGTGTATGATAAATTTTAACTAATATTATTTAATTTGATTGTTTGTTATTATTTGTTAAGATTTTCACTTAATTAATTTTATTAAATATTTATATTAATAATTAATAGGTTCAATAATGAATAGATAAATAATAAAGAGAAAAAACATTTTTGAACTCATTGAGATTGTAGTCGACCCTCTACTAATCATCCATGAAGACCTCGTAGACAGTCTCCTAACCATTATCTGTTACAGAGTAGGAATGTGATTTTCTTCGAGTTGGACTTGTTTTCTTTGATTTCTCATGATGTTATATATTCTTGATAAAAGATATTTTATTATTTTGTGGAGGTAGAAGAAGTTTTACCTAATTTACAATGTACCAATTTGTTATGGGTAAAAGTTTAAATTCCTTCAAACCAAAATATTTCATTTGAGTCCCTTGTTCATATTGAGATGTATTTATAAGTTTTAATTATTTATTTCTTATCTTGTGAATTTTAACTAATATATTTTGAGTAGTTTGATTGAAATCTCTCTCTTAATAGTTAATAAATCTTATAACCGACTTTAAATAAATTATATTTCGTATTAATAGGTGATTAGGGTAACTAACAATATAATATAAATTTATTCCATTTATCTTTATGAAAATAACTCTCCTATTAAATATATCCAGTTGGACTAACCTACCTTGTACACTATTTTTCAAACTGAATCGAACAGTTCAATATCAAAATGAAATTTATGGACAGGCAGTTTCTTCCTGCACCCCACAATTTTTTAAATTCCGAAACTGATCTTTATTTGTTATTTGAATTTGGAATCTGAGAGTGTGATACGAAATTATCAATGAATTATGTTGTTTTCTGGATGAGGGGGTGTTCTGGAAATTTTTTTTTGCATAAATTGTTGAATCTGGAAGCCTAATTTCTATTACGGATTGGTGGATCCAGAATGATTTTTTTTAATTATGGATTTCTAAATCCGAAATGCATATTTTGAATTACGGATTGGCGGATCTGTAATGGTTTTTTAATTATGGATGTTCTGCATTTTTTTATTTTGGATTAACACTGTCATTCATATATTACTGGAAGCACCAATCTGAGAGATTACCAGATGCGCCAATAAAAAATTTTACTGGATTTCATAATCTAAAATGCAAAAAATTAAATGTACAATTTTATATAGGGACAGTTTTATCTTTACGCAATCTTATGGGGTGCAGAAAGAAAAATGTAGGGATGCAGGAAGAAACTGCCTTATGGGCGACCCAATTTTATCAGGCCACAAGACAAGCAGGTTGGCCCATGGATCAATCATTTTCTAATATAAAAATTATTACTTTTTATATAAACTAACTAAATAATTTTAATTATTGTAAATAAAATTATATATATTTATAGATTCTTTAGTTTACTAAAATTATTGAAATATAATTCTAGAAAAAGATAATGTTTATCGATTATACAATTCAATAACTGGTAAATATTTTAAAAAAATCTGGTCCAAAGTACCTACTCTACTCCAGACCAATAAAATTTTGAATTAAGAAAAACTGAATCTTTTCATACTTCAATACAACTCATTTGGATAGGTTTACTTTTATCTTATTTTATTTATATTTTTACAATATTTTCTATCACAACACATAGAACTTTTATATTTTTTCACTCTATTTTGATTTTCTTTTTCCCTGACTTTCTCTGCATCGCAAAATGGAGAATTCATTCAATAAAATGTTAGTTACTTTAAGCACATATTATTTTATTTAAAATATAAATAAACGCTTGTGCATTTATGAATGTATAATTGCATGTTGATTTTGTGTTAATGTAACCCAAAAAAAAAATGGTTGTTTGCCCAACAATAGCAAAAATCAAGCTTCTCCAAGGAATGCATATAAATGGAAACCAAACAAGGTGTTAAATTATTAAAAATTTGATATAGATATTGAGATTAAATAATTTAATTCTTATTTTTTTTTTCTGAAATCCCAGTTGAAGACATTGAAGGGTTCTGTGTAGTTATGTTTCTATTTTAGTTTACAGTTTTGCAATAGAACATTAGGGCACATTCTCCCTGCACCCAACACATTCTAACTGGCACCCAATCACTTAATAGTAGCACCCAATCACTTAATAGTAAAAGACGAATATACCCTTAATGAAATTCTGAAAACTATAATTGTGATATGCACCCAATCACTTGCACCAACCCTATTCTTCTCTTCTTCCATTCCATTGTGCCTGCCGCAGCCACCGTAAGCCACCGTGTTGTGCAGCCACCGTGAGCAAGCTTGTTGTCCAACCACCGTGAGCGACGTTCTTCT
>Ga0123342_1004906_pt1 | contig 19991 bp, 24 predicted proteins | sample Turbeawhitnodule_FD_89960 | JGI IMG/M metagenome (GOLD analysis project Ga0123342, IMG submission 89960) | Root nodule microbial communities of legume samples collected from Mexico - Turtle bean Mexico white nodule | ecosystem: Host-associated > Plants > Roots > Nodule | place: Mexico: Nepantla... | reverse complement strand
CCAAACAGTATCAGCCATCAAGACCTTCCAACGCTCTTTCCATCTCCAAGTTACCGGCACCGTAAACAACCAGACCATTCAACTAATCTCGCGACCACGATGCGCTGTCCCCGACATGGATTTTAACTACAACTTCACCGACAATGTCTCGTGGCCCAAAGCCGGTCCCCAGTGGTTCCAAAAGAGAAACCTCACCTACGGTTTTCTTCCGGCAAGTGAAATCCCAGCCAACGCAACGAAAGTTTTCAGAGATGCATTCGCGCGGTGGGTGAATGCCACAGGGTTTTTTAACCTCACGGAGACAACCTACGATGACGCGGACATTAAGGTAGGATTCTACACTTTCACTGAAGGCGTTGATGACGACTTGTTTGGCTTAAGCTTTATAAGGGAGAAACCTCCGTCTAACAAGAAGACAGCGGAGATACGTCTGAACGGGAACATGTACTGGGCGCTGCCCAGTGAAAATGATAGCTTGTCTTGGGAGGATGGAATTCTGGACTTGGAGAGTGTGGCGATACACGAGATAGGACATTTACTTGGACTTGACCACTCTTTCATGAATGAGTCTGTTATGTACCCTTACGTATTGTCATCACAGCAACGAAAGATAGAACTCTCCAATTCTGACAAGAACAACATTCTGCAACAACATAGTGGTGCCAAGTCTGGTTATTGTGGAAGTTGGGAAGTGCTAGTAATTACCACCTTGTCTCTGGGATTTGGTTATATGGTGCTTCTAGCTTGATTGTGGATTTAGGAGCTTATTGGGAATAATAATATGTTATGAGATTAGTTAATGGTTGTTACCGCAAATGTGTTCGGAGAATGATGTAGTGAAAATTTCGAAATTCTTTCACAATTCAATTTTGCATTCATACACATACAGTAGAATTACATATAGGTTAAAGACGAATGTAACTCACTGTCTCGTCGTTTAATTTGATATTTCAAGTTAGAAACAATTAGTATTATATTTAGTTGCTTTGAGAAATATATAGATGTCACTCTAAAACTTTAGAGAGAGGGTGATGGGGAATTTTTCAAGAGTATTAATTACTTACAAAATCTTCTTTTAGTTAAATATACATTTACTCGTAACTAAACCAATTTATATCAATAATGTAATAAACTTGATTTTTGTTTTATTGAAACATACTTATAAAATCAATTTTTTTAAAATATATTTTTTTAACAAAAAATTTAATGAAAAGAATATTAAAAACACTACAAGAAAATTTGTTATTATCTACTAATAATTACTTATTACATATTTAGATTCATAGATAAATTAAGACGAGTTACCTACGAATTTTATCTTATATAATAGTGAAACAATTTGGCAGAAAAAATTTATAAATAAAATTCATAAAAAACTATTACCTGTAGACATATTCGTATTTAGTATCCATAAATAATAATTTTTCCTCAAAATTTACAAAAAATTACATACGAATTTTTACTTATGAATTTTATCTATGGAGATTACCAACAAAATTATCTATAAGTAATTACTTGCGAATTTAAATTTGTAAATAATTTCCTACAAAAAATACCTACATATATTAATATTATTATTAGTATTATCTATAGATATTATCTATGGATTTATATTTATATATAATTACTTACGAATTTAAATACGTTTTTTTTATCAACAATGAATAAATGAATTAAGGGGACACTTCAGGGGTGTCTCAACCCTTTTACAACCAAACACTCAAAACCTAGATCTTTGGTACTTGCTTTGAGAAAGACCAAAATTTCCTTGAATTAAAACTCAAGGAAACTCAAGGCAGCAAGCTATACATTCAATTACAGAGCCAAAAACCAAAGAAAAACCAAAACCAGCAGGTACCATAATTCAGATTCTACATCTCAAAACCTTTTTGCATCCCTTGCGGGTTTACAAAAAGAAGAAGTTGTAGTTGGCCTCAATAGTGATAAGCCAGCTAAATTGTGGGTTGTTCAGGTTGAGATTGAAGAGAATGTCAATGATAATGGTGATGATATTGTGCAAAGCACTAGAAAGCCAGGGAGGCCACCTAAGGGGGTTGTTAAGGTCAAAAAAACTACTAAGGAAGTTCAATCCAAAAAGTTGCAATGAAGGTTTCTTGCTTTTTCTGGAATGTCAGAGGCTTGGCCAACCAAAAAATTGTGGAAATGTTGTTTAATTTACTTAAACAACATAAACCTCTTCTTGTTTTCGTTGTTGAACCCATGATGCCTTATATTGATGTTTTGGTTGCTCTTTTCAAAACTTCTAATCTACATTAGGTTGTTAATTCTTCTATCACTAATAAAACTACTGAGCTTTGGTGTTTGGTTGTCCCAAATCTTGTCCAAAATTTCTTGGTTAACTCTCAATTCATTTTTGTAAATTGTCTTTTGCATGATAAATGCTTTAACATAGCAGGAGTTTATGAAGCTAACACATACTCGATTAGAAGACATATGTGGACTCCTTCACTGGCCCTTGGTGCATCTTGGGGAGTTTTAATGTTGTTCTCTCAGTTGATGATTACAAAGGAGGGGTTTCTTCTAATCAAGTTTCTTGTAACGAGTTCCTTGATTAGACCAATAGTAATAATCTTACTAATATGCCTTTCTCTGGCCCTTGTTACACTTGGAGTAATGGGAGGAGAGGTTTGCAGATAATTGATAAAAAGTTTGATAGAGTTTTATGTAATGAAGAGTGCCTTGATGAATGGTCCTCTTGTACTTATCAAGTTTTTGTTAAAAATTGTTCTTATCACTCCCTTATTCTTGCAAATCTTTCTTAGTAATTGTTTACGTAAGGCTAGCTCTTTTAGATTCTTTAATATATGGCTTTAGGATAAAATGTGTGTACATCAAAAGACAAATCCACCGAAACCTCCTTACATCAAAATACAAATCCACCGAAACCTCCTTACAGATTCATCAGTTTCATTCATTAGTTTCTTGTAGTTTCTACTTAGTTTCTCATTAGCAACCTCATCATTGTTTACTTTTCAAATTAAACCTCCAATTTCCAAATTAGAATATAAGTCATTTGACTTAACAGTGTAGAGTGTCCTTCAGAGAGGACTGGCCAAGAGAGCCATCAACAGAATGTTGCAAGATAATGCAATGAACCGCGGAGGGAGAGGCAGGGTGGGGAAGAAATACTGGAGAGGAGCGATGGAACGTAAACAACATTCTTCATCAAACTCGTCTACCACGTTCTTTTTTTTCAAACTTTCCGGATAGTCATGGTGAATATGATATGCTCAAGCTGTTCCAGAGGTGGGCAAGGGTCAAAGAAGTGTTCATATCCAGGCGTCTGAATCGGTGGGGCAGAAGGTTTGGTTTTGTTAGATTCTTCAATGTCGACAATGCAGTGAGTCTGGAGAGGGATCTAGACCGTTATTACATTGGTAATAGGAAGTTGTATGTTAACCTACCAAGGTATCAGAGAGATGGGTATGAACGTAAACGTGTTGAGCCTAAAGAGTTTAAAGGGTTAAGAAGCGGTGGGGATGTCCACCCTAATGGGCAGAGGAAGGGAAAGGAGGTGTGGAGGGAAAAAAGTGGGAAGGAAGGTCATATGAATGGAAATGTTACCCAATCATATGCAGATGTAGTTAGAAAGAGAACACAAGACCAGTGGAGGGGCCCGAGCCTAACGACCAAAGCGTTAACTTTGCCATGGATGACCAATAGTTTGGTTGGTCGTATGACAGCTGAGCTTAATTTCGAGCTTCTACAGGAAGAGTGTTTTAAGGGAGGAATGAACATGTTTATGGTAAGATATCTGGGGGATAACCTTGTCCTTATGACCCCTAAAGCAGAAGAACGAATCGAAGACATTGTCAAGCTAAATAATGAATGGTTCGAGTGCATTTTCGAAGATATTAAACCGTGGACAGCTTCATGTGTAGCAGGTTACAAAATAGTGTGGGTTAGGTGTTATGGGTTGCCTCTTCCTTTGTGGAGCAAGGAGTGTTTATTGAAAGTTGTAGGGGAAGTCGCAACTCTGGTGGATGTTGATGAAGCCACGCTGGCATGGGAAAACTTAGAGTATGCATGGATTCGTGTGCGCGTGTTACAGTCATCAAAGGTAGAGATGTCTAAGGGGTTTAGGATTAATGGAGTTGTGTATAATATTAACATCGTGGAGGAGGTGGTGTCCTATGGAGGAGTCGAACCTGTATGCAAGTGTGCCCTTAACCATGATAGCTCATCGGATAGTGTCTCATCAACAGAAACCTTTGTTGAAAATACAATTTTTTCTGTTGATTCGGGCAACCTAGAGGGTGGGGATGAAGGGGGGAATTGGAGGCGGCCGAAGAAGATCGACAGAGAAAGAAGCGGTGGGTCAACGGCAGGGACAAAGAAAGCACATGAAAATGAATGTTCAGACTGTGTGGAGGGTTGTCAGAAAAAGAGGGATTTACCTGTAGATGGGTCAACTTTGTCTGCAAATCAAAAAATATCTGATGCATATGCCCTTATTAAAAAATCCTTGGCTAATTTAGTAAAGGTGGTGGGGATATCAAGTAATTTGAATTCCAGGTCCAAATTAATAGAGGCCCACTTCAGGGAAAGCTGCCAACAAGCCAATTTGGGAAACAAGGGTGATTGCGGGTCAGGGGTAGGAGCAGTTGCGGGACATGTTTGGAATATGGAGGCAAGTGGTAATCAACCGACGGCGCGTGAAAATACGAGGTATACGTTCTCTGCGACTGTAAGCAACAAAGAGAACAACAGCATTGCTATGGTGGAAGGCGATTGTAAGGGAGTGCAAAAAGGGAATAAAGAAGCTTTCGACCAAGACGGGAAAGAGGAAGAACAAGAAGGAACAAGGGAAGTTTTTGGTATGGCTGATTCGCAAAAGAGAAAGGACAAGTCGCAAACTCTGTTAGAAGGAAGCGTTCCAAGAACCCAACCGTTAGCAGAGCAAGTAATTGAGATTACTGAGGAAATAAGGATGAAAACGGCTCTGAATTTGCCATGCTCGTTGGCTGTAGAGGATACGAACTTGGGAAGCAGATGTGAAACACCTCTTCGTCGGAGAAAGATGAAAGGGCTCCACGACTTGGTGGAGTCAAGTACCCATCTAAGGAGGTCCGTAAGGCTGAGTGAGAAGTCATCGCAAGTAAGGAAGGGTTTGCTCGCCAGAGAAGGTTCGTTATCTATGCCAATATCTGATGGGGATATCAGAAACTGCAATTCTCGTCTTCGGAATAATGAAATTAGGGAGGAACCGACTAAGTTATGGGGTCAAGGAAAACAGATTGGGTTAGTCTGTCGTGGGGAAGAAGAGGAGGTGATTCAAGAATACCAATGCATGGAAGACAGAGATTTGGAGTTTATGGAGAGCATAGTGGGGGGTAATCTAAATGGTTTTTTATGTTGATTTTTAATATGAATATAAGAGGACTGGGGGGAGGAATAAAAGTATGATATATGAGGCGGTGCATATCTTCAGAGGAAGCAGAGTTTGTGTGCCTTCAGGATTCAAAAATAGTGGAAGTCACGGATGCTAGATGCTTTTCGTTGTAGGGGGACAACAAAATTGGATGGATTCATAATGGAGGGGTAAATGGCAGTGGAAGTCTTCTCTCAATGTGGCATAAAGAAGCTTTCGTCTATGAGAGTCATTCCTTGGGTAAGGGCTACATAGCTACAATGGGTATTCATGTGAAATCAGCCCAAAGGTGTTGTGTGGTAAATGTTTATGTCGCACGCAACCTGAGAGAAAAGAAACTTCTTTGGGAGGAACTATCAAGTTACAAAATGGCCTCTCAGATCGAAGTGCGGTGCTTTTGTGGAGATTTTAATGCAATTAGAAGTAGGAATGAAAGGAAAGGGGTGGACAGGGGGGTTTTCCAGTGAGATAAAGGGCTTTAATGACTTTATAGAGTCAAACCTGTTACAGGATGGGCCTATTATGGGGAAGAAATACATGTGGTTTAAAGCAAACGGTATGGTGAAGAGTAGGATTGATAGAGTCTTAGTCTCCGAGGAATGGTTGCAGAGATGGCCTATGTGTAAGCAATATGTCCAACGGAGGGAAGTTTTGGATCATTGTGCTTTGATGATTAAGTGTTTAGATAAGGATTGGGGTCCCAAACCTTTTAGATCTATTGATGCTTGGTTTTTAGAGAGAGGCTTTTCGGGGATGGTGGAGGATAAGTTGAGGTCCTATGAGGGCCAAGGAAATGTCATAAAGGTGCTCAAGGAAAAGTTTAAACTTCTTAAAGTGGATTTAAAAGTACGGAATAAGGATGTTTTTGGGAACTTGAATTCTACAAAGCAGTCCTTATTGTAGGACATTGAGAATCTGGATTGCCAGGACAGTCACGGATGTTTAGATGAGAGTCAGAGGAAGCTTAGATCAAACTTGGTAAGGAGGCTTTGGGAGAATGATGCAAAGATTGAATCCCTTCTACGTCAAAAGGCTAGAACCAATTGGCTCAAATATGGTGACTCCTACACAAGGTTCTTTCACTCATCATTAAGATGGAGAAGACTAAGGAATGAAGTGAAGGGTGTTGATGTAGGGGGTGTATGGTGTGAGGAACCATGCACAGTTCGACTTGAAGCAAAGAAACTGTTTGAATCCAGATTTAAAGCAACGAAGGACTTTGGAGTGAGACTTGATGGGGTTGAGTTTAAATCTTTATTACCAGAAGTAAGCCTAAGTATGATTGAGGTCTTTAGTGAGGAAGAAATTAAGGAAGCTGTATGGCAATGTGAGGGTAGGAAGCACCCATCTCTTTAGTGGGTGCCATTTACAAAGTCATCTCAAAAGTTTTAGCTGGGAGAATAAAGAATGTTCTACCTGCTCTTATAGATGGTAGTCAATCAACTTTCATAGAAGAAAGAGGTCTGGTAGATAGTGTACTTTTGACAAATGAGGTTATCGAAGATATTAGAAGGAGGGGGAAGAGGGGTTTGTGCCTGAAGGTATATTTTGAAAAAGCATATGATTCAGTCAGATGGGATTTCCTGTATGACATGCTTAGTAGGTTGGGTTTCCATAATGTATGGATAAAATGGATTAGAGGATGCATGGAATCAGCCACAATATCTGTGCTTGTCAACGGGAATCCCATGGAGGAGTTTAAACCTACTAGAGGGTTAAGGCAGGGCGATCCCATGGCACCTTTTCTTTTTATAGTGGTGGCAAAAGGCCTTGCTGGACTTGTTCGACAAGCAATGAAAGCTAATCTTTTGTCCGGAGTTAAGGTTGGAAACAAGGAGGTAGAGGTGTCTTTTCTCCAGTTTGCAGATGACACTCTTTTCTTTTGTGAGGATTCATGGAGCAATGTGGTAGTAATGAAGTCCATCTTAAGGGGTTTTGAGTTAGCATCAGGTCTGAAGATCAATTTCCACAAATCAAGTCTAGCAGGTGTAAATGTGCAGTCTAATAATCTTCTTTGTTATTCAAAGTTTTTGAATTGTAATCAGTTGGGAACACCTTTCAAATACCTGGGATTAGAAGTGGGAGGGAATCCAAGGAAGAAGTTGTTTTGGGAACCTGTTCTAAACAAACTCAAAGCAAGGCTAAGTGTGTGGAAGGGGCGGTTCTTATCAATGGCAGGAAGGACGTGTGTTATCAAATTTGTTCTCAATGCAATACCTCTTTTCTATCTCTTAGTTTTCAAAGTATTCAAAGGCGGTTTTTGTGGGGTTGGGGCAAGGAAAATAGACCTATTGCATGGGTAAGTTGGGAAGACCTATGTAAACCGAAAGAGGAGGGAGGGTTGGGGTTAAAATACATTAGAAAGTTCAACTTTGCCCTCTTAGCAAAGTGGAGATGGAGGTTTATGTCTCAAGACAAATGGAAGTGGAAGGAGGTGGTAGAGTCAACGTATGGGGTGGAACTAGTATGTCCCCATCTACCAGTAAAATATCAATCTTGGTGGTGGAGAGATCTAGTAAAGGTGTGTAGGGAGGGAGGTGGAGAAGGATGGTTCTAGAAGGAGGTACATTGGAAATTAGGTAGGGGAGATAAGGTTAGATTTTGGGAGGATGTGTGGATTGGTGACACAAACCTCAAATTCTTCTTCCAGAGACTGTATTCCTTGTCGGTTAATCAGGAGTACAAAGTTGAAGATGTAGGGGTGTGGGAAGGTTCGGAATCGAAGTGGAGGCTAGAATGGAGACGTGATAGATTTGAGTGGGAATCGGAGTTGGAAGCAAATCTACTTGAATATCTTGTACCCTAAAGAGAACCAAGAATGACATCCGAGTATGGGGGACAGAGGAACTGGAGACGTACTCAGTCAATGTAGCTTATAAAAACCTATCTAATGGAACTGGAGGAACATACCATGCAGCTTTTGAGTCACTTTGGAAAGCTAAAGCGTTTCCCACTATCTTGTCAACAACTTGGAGGGTGTTTGTAAATAGGATCCCAACTAGGGAGGCATTGAGTAGAAGAGGAGTTCAGATGAGTTCTGTAGCTTGTGTGTTATGTGAAGTTAAGGAGGAATCTTGTAAGCATTTGTTCTTAGAATGTGTATATGCACAGCAGGTGTGGTCCTTATGCCTTGAATGGTTAGGTATTACGTTAGTCCAACACAACGACCTTAAGGACCACTTTGTGAGTTTCCACATAGCTCAAGCCAGTAGCAAGCAAAATTTGGTCTTGAAAGGAATTTGGGTTGCTATTGTGAGGTGTATTTGGGATCAGAGAAACTCAACTCTGTTTAAACAAGAAGTAGTTGATGCTGAAGAGATTCTGCAGATGGCACAGCTCAAGTCGTGGTTGTGGATGAAGCATAAAGTTGCTTTTCATTCTTATTCGTTTGCGGATTGGTTACTCAACCCGTTTGTTTGCATAAAAAGCATAAAGTAGAGGGGCACCTCTCTGCAGGCTGAGGGCGGTATGGGAACATCTAAAAGGAGAGGAGGTAATTGAGTGTGGGTGAGTATGAATGAGCAAAGAGGTTTGTGAAAAATTGGAAAGAGGTCTGCCATAGCTTCTGCAGGTCAGCTGGTCCTTGGATGTAGTTATAAAGAGCAGGTTTAGTGGACTCGTGGGGGCTTGTTTTTAGTATAGATTTTTCTATGCTGTTTCAGACCCCTAGGGTGCACATGGGAGGAGATGGTACGAATGGGATGCACAATTCTACCAGATGAGTACATCACTTGTTCCTGGAGGGGCCTTGCTTGACATGGGTGGGAGGTGTTCACACCAGAAAGCTTTGAGAGTAGCAGCTGGACGTTGTGGAGGTTAGAGAACATTGTTGCTGCGGATGTGGCTATTGCTGTGATACAAGTATGTTTAGCGGATTCAATGGGGTTGGTAGTTATATGGTGGTCTGCAATTAAACAATGATGAAGTCATAACCCCATTTTTTAAGGCAGATGTTAGTAGAATTAGGGGTAGCAGAAGAAGTACATGGAGAAGTTTCAGTTGTGACTAAGCAGCTTTAAGGGTTTGGTCCAAATAAACCATTAATTGTTCTGTTTAAACAATGCTTGATGAAAGGTATGGAAGTGACTTGGTTGCCAGTAGTGTTGATTCTGGCTGGAGTTAATGGCTGGTATGGTGGTTTGCTGAAGCTAATAACACTGGTTGGCTGGTTTTGTCGGCTGAATATGTTGGAGTTACTGGATGGTTTTGGGGGTGATGGTTACCCTGTGTGTTGGAGGTCCTGGTTAGATGCAAATCAGAGCGTCTAATGAGAGGAAAATGCAGGGCAGATTTCTTATGCCTATGGTGGACTGCTGGTTTGTGTTAGGATCCCTGGATGGTGTTTTCTTGTGATGTTAAAACTGAGTTGGGAAAGGGTGGTAGGATGTTGCTCCCAGCGTGAGCCAATGAAGTGGAACTAGCAATTGTCTCCTTTATGTGGATGTTGTGTTGATGAGGCACATATACCTTATATAGGGGTTGTCTTGAAGGAAAGTTAGTGTTGGAGCAAGTCCTAAGAAATTATCAGTAGCCAGAAATTTTTTAGCTAACATTGTTTTGTAGTCTATGCAGGTACAACATAATCCAAATGCAGGGATGTAGGGTGCTATAAACTGAAGTGTTGGTGCTCCCAGATACCTAAGTGGTTGCTGCCGTTAAAAATGACTCTGATGGCAGTTGCGACAGTCCAAGGAAGTTGTTATCCAAGGCCAAATCAGACTGTGCAACAAGTTCTACAATTCTTTATTATCTGGTATATGGTTTGATGTTACCTTTTGGTTTTAAGCATGCTGTTCGGCTGGTATAATTGAAGTTGTGGTTTCCTGGAAATAGACTTAGGATGCAGGAGGAATGTATTTTCTGGGTCGTGTTTGCTTTGGCCAAAGAACCTCATGTCTCACATGCTTAAGGCTATGTTTTAAGGATTTACAAAAGCAAATCGACAAACCTATAATGGAATTGAAGGTCATCACCCCTGTGCTGTAAAAGAATTATGTAGGAACAAAATAGTGATCATGACATGAAGTAAGAAAACCTGGGAATGGCTTGCAGTAGAGACTGGGGTTACCGTGGGCATTTTCGGATATAATCAAGATGCAGATGGCCTAGTCATGTTGTAAAGGGATGGGAGGGAGTTCTTTTCTCATATTCCAACAGTCTATTTTCTGCTAGTGTATGTGCTAACCAAATTTCCTTGGTTTGGAAATCCTTTATAGTTTAAGTTTTCTAGTGTTAAGTTCTCCCTTAACTCTGCTTTGTATTGTTGTTTATTTAAACTATGAGGGTCTTATGTATAAGGGTTGGGACACCCCTTAAGTGTCTCTTTTTATTCTATTAATTTATTGGTGATAAAAAAAAAGGATAAAATGTGTGTGGAGCTTATTATTCATGATTTTTGGAAAAATACTATTGTTGGTTGTCTTATGTATATTTTGCAACATAAATTGAAAAAGTTAAAAATTGAGCTCATACGCTGGAATAAAAATTCTTTTGGTAATGTTCAGAAGGAAATGTTTCTTAAACAGAACACCACACAGGTCATTAAAACTCTTATTTCCCACGAGAATACTGTTAAAGAGGAGCTTGATCATGCCCTTCATTGTCAATACTTGTTCTTGAAAGAGAAGGCTTTGGTTTAAAGATGGGGACAAAAACACTATTTTTTTACCATTTTTTTCCATGTGGTGGTCAAAAACAAAATAATTCTAGTTGTTAATTGAGGATCCTAAGCTCATTGAGGAGCCTATTTTGGCTTTTTACATAAACCTCTATGCTGATTTTAATCCTAATGATCACACTGATGGTAATATGAGTGATTTTATTGGTACATATGTTCCTTCCATGGTTTCTTCTGTGGAAAATAATATGCTGACCAAATGTCGAGATGATTTGGAAATCAAGAATGTTGTTTTTTATCTTAATGGTAATAGTGCCCCTAGTTATAATGGCTTTGGTGGTGTTTTCTATCATTCTTGTTTGGATATTATTAGGACAGATTTTTTAAAAATGTTCAGCAACTTTTTAAACAAAATTGGATTCTTCCTAGGATGAATAGTAATACGGTTTCCCTTATTCCTAAAATTCAAGGTGTTGCTTCCATTAAATATTTTAGACCCATTGATGTGGCTAATTTCAAGTTTAAGATCATTTCCAAAATACTGAAAGATAGACTTGCTATGGTGGCTTCCAAAATCATTTCTTCTAATCAATATGGGTTTGTGAAGGGCAGACAAAGTCAAGATTGTATTGGTATTTTTTCTTAGGCTATTAACATGCTTTCTAAAAAGGTCAAAGGTGGTAATGTGGCTTATAAAGTTTATATTCATAAAGCCTTGATACTCTAAGTTGGAATTTCTTATTGCTGGTATTGAAGCACTTTGGATTCCATCATTCATTTGTCAGTTGGATTAGTACAATTCTTAAATTAGCTATGCTTTTTATTAGGATAAATGGAAGTTCTATGGATTTTTTTCCTTGTAATAGAGATATGAGAGACAAGGTGATCATTTATCTCCCTTACTTTTCTGTCTTGCGGATGAGGATTTGAGCAAAGGAATTCCTAAGCTTGTGAATGATAAGAAGATTTTGCATATGGCTAATCCTAAAGGTTATATCACTTCTTCTCATATTTTATATGTTGATGATATATTTGTTTTCTGTAGGACGGATAATAAGTCTCTTAAAAATTTGAGTATTTTTCTTCAAAAATATGGTGATTTTTCTTATCAATATGTGAATAATTCTAAAATTAGATTTTTCTCCACAGATAATTTTGCAAGATTCATTACAAAAGTTCAAAGACATCTCTCTTGCACTCATGGCTCTTTACCCTTAAACTATTTAGGGGTGCTTATAATTGTTGGTACTCCTAAGCTCATATTTCTTCAACTTTTGGTTGATAAAGTCAAATTGAAACTTGGATCTTGGAAAGGGAAATCTCTTAGCATGATAGGTCAGATATGTCTTGTTAATATTGTGGTTACTGTTTTCCTTGATTATAGCTTTAATGTGTATAAATGGCTTACTTCTCTTCTTAAGCAAGTTGAGCAGCAGAAATTTCATTTGGATTGATGACATTATGAAGAAAAGCATATCTACAATTAACTAGGCTAAGATTTATTCTCCTCTTGAGAATGTAGGATTGAAGATTAATAACCTTCAGTATGAGAATAATGCTTATCTTCTCAAACTTACTTGGAACTTTGCTTATAGTAATAAGCCTTGGCCTCTTCTCCTGAAAGTCAGAGTTCTTAAATCTAAGTATCAGCTCAACTTGGCGTATAAATCCTCTTTTACTTAGACTGGGATTAAACAGTTTTATGGCACTATTCTTGAGCATACCTCTTGGACTGTTGGTGCAGGTAATGATATTAATTACTGTTGGTGCAGGTAATGATATTAATTCCTGGAATGATATATGGTGTTATTTACTTGTTTATCAACCATTGCAAGGGTACCTAATTGTTCTAAAAGTTCTCAGATGAATACACATTCCCAAGCCTAGAATGGTAATGATTGGATTATTCCTTTGACTACTCAACAGGTGGATCATTTTTTTGAAGATATTATTATTAGGCAGGAAGAGGATACTCCCAATTGGACTCTGAAAGACTCCGGTAATTTCACTCTCAAATCTACTAGGAAGTTTTTCATGGATCCTGAAGTTCCTTGTGGTTGGGGTAAGATCATTTGGTCTAAATATATTCCTCCTTCCAAAACTCTGGTACTTTGGAAACTTTTTCATGGATGGCTTCCTACTGACCAACACATTCAGCACATAGGTTTGCATATATGTTCTATATGTACTCTTTGTGAAAAGTTGGAAGAATCCATTCAGCATTTATTTTTTAATATCCTCATGCTTTGTATATTTGGAGATGGATTCAACAAATTTTTCTTAATGCTCATTCTCTAATGTATGATGGTAGTCCTTTAGTTAATTTGATTCAACTTAATGTGATTACCTTCTTTTATTTGAATGATATGGCGTATGAAAAATTATGCTAGATTTTAGGTTAAGATTGATCTTTCCAAGGTCATTTCCACGATTAAAGACTTCACTTGCCTAGTGGGTAATTTGTGTAAAATCTTCATGAGGAATTATATGTTTGACTTCCTTGTGCTTAAGTTCTTTTATATTAATACTCATAGTGGCAAAGCTATTCATCATCTTCTGATAGATGGGAATTTCCTTCCCCTGGTTAGGTTAAAATTAATATTGATAGTGCTCCTAGGGGTTGTCTTGACCTTGCTTCTTGTGGTAGTATTTTTCGTGGGAGTATGGGGAAATTCATTGGTGGTTTCTCTGCTTTCCTTAATATCCATAATGCTTTGGTTGTTAATATCCATGCCATTGAAGAAGCTAAACAGATGAGTTTTTCTAGTTTATGGTTTGAATGTGCTGATTTGTGCTGATTTTACTATTGTTAATATCCATGCCATTGAAGAAGACTATTGTTCCATGGATTCTTCGTAATAGGTGGAACAAATGCCTTAATTATTGTGGAAAAATCAAATTTAAGATTTCTCACATTTTTCGTGAAGGCAATGTTTGTGTTGAAAAACTTACTACCTTATGTTTTATTCATAGGGAACAATTTCATTGGTATAATAGACTTTCATCTAGTTTATTCTTAGAATTCTTTATTAATAGGTATAGACTACCTAAGTATCGCTTCTATTAGGTTTTATTTTATGGGTTTTGGCCTAGTCCCCAATATTTGCTTGTATTTCCTTTCTTTTCTTTTTTATTCTTTTTTTAATAATACTTTCTTTATGTGGTGACATATGATGTTGAAACTTGAGATATCAGTATAGCTGAGATATCAAGTTTCATAGTGATATCTAACATGATAATTTTATTTTAAAAAATGATAATGTTTTTTCAATAACACATAAATGTTAGTATTTATATTTTTCACATCCAATAAATTCTCTATTTAATTTGTATTCATGATAAATTCAAAAAAAAAAATCACTTTTTATTATTATGTAGAATTGTCCCAGATCAAATTATTATAGTTATATGTCAATCACACTTCTGGGCAATTTTATTCTTATTTATGGAAAAGAGTATGCTGCTGATAAATAAGTTATTAGTCATGTTGATGTTGTTGAAGAGCTATTAGCTAAAGAAAAAAAAGAACAAGTGGTGATATTGTTGAAGTAAATTTGAACCAATTGACATCTATTAATTTGTCACAATTTAAATCAAAAGATGATTATGTGAAAATCCAATCAAGGAAAGTAACCAAATACTTAAATCTTAGTATTAATAATATATCTAAATTAGAAATAAGTTTTTGAAAAGTGATTTAATGTTAGCTCAGACAAATTAATTTATGTTGCGAATAGTCTTGGGGTTAACAAGGAATTGTTTCTTGGTTCAAGAATTGATACAGACGGGTTAAAGAAAATAGTTTTTTATTTTCCTAAAAGTGTTGGGATGCAGGAGAAATGTACTAATTATGTTTGCACATTGCATACGTTTGCACATGTTTTGGAACTATGAAAAAGGACCCTGTTCCATTTGTTAAATCATTAGTATACTAATTTTATGGAAATGTTGTTTTGTTTTAAGCAAGTCTTTTTGGTTGATTGTTTTTAAGCTTATTATGTTGGTTTTTTAGTGTGAAGTTCTTTACAAGCTTTATATTCACATATCCTGGTTACCAAAAATACCCTTAGTTCTTAGAGCAAATTTACTACTTCACAGAACTAAAATTGTTGAGCTAGAGTTAAATTAGCCCAATCTTGCAAATAATTTGATGCCTTATCCCGGACCAGGCCAGAAGGACTGCAAAAACACACCTGAATTCACGGCCATAAGAAAATAATCTCATTCCGATCACTGCATGCCTTTTCCAGGTGAAGTCGTCATAACCTTTCATTCAGTATATTGAGAAAGAGTTTAAAGAGGCGTATTAGTAACATTTCTCAAAAGTTAAATACTCTAAACACTTGGAATATTACATCAACTGTTATAATTTGACTGAGAATTTTGTGGAAGGTATATACAGGGAGACATCAGAAGAAAGATCTTTAGATACTTCAAATCAAATCTACCATATATATAACCAAGACCTTGTCACAAACCTAGAAGTATATTACGCAGAGCGAAAATTTTAGAATGATTGAAGTGGCTTGCAAATGACCCAACACAAAAGTCTAAGTTGGTTCAGGGATGCATATTGGCAAAGCTTTTAATTCTTATTTACCAACCATTTATTCCATTCGCACTAGATAAAGCAAGTATTTTCTTTTGATGCAATTAGGTTTCTTGTTCCAGCCAATATTGTTTGCTAAAGAATCAAGATATTCTGAGTAACTCTTTAGATCCCAAAAAGAAAGCAATTCGAGTAGCAGGGAAGCAATAGCACGCTGTCTTCCACGGCTATGGGCTGCCTGAAAGGATTTAACTGAACCTACATAATAGTGCAATGGATTATTAGAGGATTATGCTGATAAACAAGGTTAAAATAACCACTATAGGCCTTTATTAATACACATTGGTCCCAGCTAAGCGGATAGGAACTAAAACCTTAGAAACACAGTAACAACAAAAACCAATTGGTACATAAACAAGAACAGGTACCTAAATGAATGTCAATTAAATGATTAATTTAACTTCTAAACAATTATTTTCTGAGAAAGCATAGTATGAATAAAAAGCTTACTGGCAATTTAAGAGGACGGTCAGATATAGTCTTAATGCAACTTGCTGCAAGATGACATGCTTCCTCGCAATAATCAGTAAAAACAGCTGGGACGTCAATCTTTTCAACTAACTCCTGAAATTTTGCAAGAAACAAAGAAAATGAAGAAAAACCATCTAGTAATGTTTACTACCTTTTTAAAGGCAGTATAAAAAATAAAATAATGCCCAAGTCAAGGATAAGCACAAGGTGGGAGACATACAATACTTGGTAACCAACTGGAATAGGCAGCAATGCCTCCATTTGGAGCAATTATTAGGTGAGGGGAGGAATCCTGTAAGTGAAACATTACTTAAAGTAAATTGTAGATTGGGACTGCACAGAAAAAGATTAAATCAAGCTTAGATTAAATGACTATAACATACGAGAACCCTTTCAAATGTTGCAACATACCTTAACAATATCTCTATATCGGTCATGATAGAATCCAGGCCAAAGCTGCAATGTCACTGATGAACCAGACTCTGTTCCTAAAACTGTATTTTTAATTGCTATTTTGCACTCACACTCATCTTCATTGCAACAAGCATACTTGGAAATGTGAATTTTCTCGCCATCCCTGTTCATTGGGAAGCAACAAGGACAGATAGTTAGACAAAATAGGATCAGTATCAGATGATAATTCAATCACTTAAGAGAATGGATCAGACCTTTCAGGAGGAATTGCAGGTCCAACAAGTTCTATATGAATATCTACACCAGGGAAGAGTGCCAGTAATTCTCCAAACACAACAAGTTGTAGCAGCTCTTTCTCGGGTCCTTCCATAAATAATCATGAAGCCAAGTTATATGTCGATAAATCAATAGTAAGAAAATGCATAACCAAGCCTTTTTAAACAAAACATTTGTATTTTTCAAAAGTAAACATTGTATTCATGATCAATAAAAGATAAAAACTGATAAAGATGAGTAAAAAAACAGTTTCATAATCATAACTAATCTTGAGTAGTGTGAGGAAGTTTAAACAAACTTTTAACAGCAGAAAGAAACCTGAAAACTGCATTTTACTTTTAAAAAAAAAAAAAAAAAAAAGGCTTATAAAACCTTACTTCTACTTTTACATCTTTAGAGGAAATATAGAACATACATGCATTATGTCTAATGAAGGAGAAGCAGCGTATATGGTCATTACTCATCAGACAACACTAGGTTATTTGAACTAACTACAATGTGAAATAAAGGTATTTCCCATATAAGTGAAAACATGACAGCTTGGAAAATCTATAGTAGCTAATATTAAGGCCTTTAACCCAAAGTCAGCAATAAAGTATCAGTGTTGTACCTACAGTCTACATGGCAAAAAAAGTAAGATGATTCTAACTTAATCATGTATGTAAGGGTATTTATCAAGTTAAAGTGCAATTATTTCGTCTTAAAGCAAAAGCAATGTAAAAGCTAAAATGAGCCAATCAACTCCATGTTTGCATCTTTTACTTTGAGTAGCTTCTATGAGAGTAAACAAGCACCATTGTAGAATCTTTTTCTTCAAGTAGCTTTTTTAAAATTTTAACTGAATAACAAATATCCCTTGGCCCTCAGATACATTCATATACTAAATATGTATATAATGGTCAAAGTATTTTAGAGAAAACTTACACAATTCAGGTCCCATTCCTAACATATAGCATAAAAGATAACTAATGAAAAATACTCCAAATTTGAAATTAAAATGCTTAGAGAAAATTTATAAGTGATGATATACCAAGGTAATGTATGTACAACTTTTCACTGATTTCAGGTTTCACGGCTGTAATTCCAACAAGATGAGCAGCATGATATATTGTAAGCGGCTGAAAAAGAGGCAATTCTTTAATTCTGTAAAAGCCGAATAATTAAAACAAATGTAATGATGAAAATATCTGTAACTACATGTCTATGCTTATGATTGTATTGAGGCAGTAAATTTAGTAGGCCGTTCTCTTCTATCATAGTAACCAATGGGACAAAGATACATTCCCCTACAGATTTAACAGGTGAAAGCAGACACATTTTTATGGTACTGAGAAGGGAGTGGAAGGACTAAGCTTCCCACTCCTTGTATTTTGACTGCAAACAAAATAAGAGCCAAGCCAACTCCACATATCATTACTGCTGATTACATACAAAATGAGATAACAGATTCCCAGTCAAAAAATTGAAACGAGAATAAAAGTATGGAATTTCCTAGAGCTAATTTTAACAAAAATTTACACAACCATACCCAATGAAGAACCAAAGCAACAGGCGAGTCTAGTGGGATGCTTCTCCACCTATAGTAGTCTCTCCAACTATGCAATTGTTCTAATACCAGAGAGTTTGGCCCTGACCAATTATAACATTGCATATAATTCTGAATCTAATTAAAAAAGAGGAAAGGGAAGTTGAAGAAGATGAAGCTAGACAAACAAACCTACCACATGGACATAAAACACTTGGGAGATCCCAACCATTATTTAACCTGCAAAAAATAAAATTCAAAACCTGAAGTGCAAACGTTGTAACTACATTATAATCATAAGTTGGAATATTCTTCAACTCCAAAAGGAACTCATCTTGATATGAATTGAAATTTAATTAAATGAAGTTTCAGGATATGAAGGAAATAAGAGGAAACCCTAAACAATCAAATGAAGCAGATGATGCCCCACAACCGCATTCATGCATCCACATTCCCACTTTATGAAGACCTCTGTTGCTCAAAAATGAACACCTACCTTCCTGCTTCACACAAACCTGTTAAAACTACATGAACATCGTTAAACAACAAAAATTTAAAAATAAATAAGAAATTATATAGTTCAAAAAAGCGGTATCGAAAAGGAAGAAGATGAGTGATGACCTGAAACGTGGCTTCGTGAGAGAAAGTGAAGGGAAAATCGTTGAGTACTTCAACACTCTTCATCTGTTGTTGCAACCTATCACACTCGTGTTTGTGACGACTCCAGTGTGCAATCTAAGAGACCAAATGCGAAAGCAGTGAAGCTATGTGTGAATTTACAACCTAATGGAGAAGATACGCAAAAGAAGTTGATGCAAACCTGGTGAGCGAGAGAGCAGTAAGCGACGGCTTCGCAGCGAGCGCAGAGACGCGTGGCGGCACCGCCGCATCGTGCTCCGCTCCCTTTCGCCGCGCACTCCATCCCGTTCATCTCTCCGACCACCGCAAGCAATTAAGTGCGGGCAATTTCTCCGTGGCATCATTTAACTGATGCCACAACCCAAAATTTAAAACTCAACATTTTCTTTCCCTTTATATATTTTAAATTTCAATATTTGGAATATATTTTCGTATTTTATTTAAGTTTTTGAAAAATAATTGTTAAAGGAGAAAATATCAAGAGTAAAGATACTCCTTGTGTCTACAATTTTTAATTATATATGTCTTGCAAGGTTCTTTGAAAGTAGAGACATCCTTGGCACATGCATAATGGTTGCTTAAAAGAGAAACTTCAAGAATAAAGAGAGTATGTGTGTTTCTCAACTTATCTTTTTCTACTTATATATGTGTGGTTTCAAAGGAAGGAGAAAGAATATGTGTGTGATGTTTTAAGAGAAGAAATTTAGAAGGAAGGGCAGGTTGATGAATCAAAAGATTTTGATGTACTTATAGTTGGGAATGTGCTAAAAGTGCAAAAAAAACATTTTTTCCTAGCTAATTTGCTTTTATTGTCATCGAGTTATGAGGATGGGATATTGTTGAACCTTGTGGTGTTCAAGTTTTGAAGAATCCAAATCCTTTGAAGGATGTTGAAGCCTCTGCTATGCTTGATGTTGTTGTGCTAGTTTAAGCTTTGTTCTGGGGTAGTTTATATGTTGTAATCCACCCTGTGATTAAATCTAAAGCATTAGCATTCTCAATCTTTGTGAAAGTAAAATGTTTTCAAACTAAGTTAAAACAACCGATT
>Ga0123342_1004905_pt1 | contig 19996 bp, 7 predicted proteins | sample Turbeawhitnodule_FD_89960 | JGI IMG/M metagenome (GOLD analysis project Ga0123342, IMG submission 89960) | Root nodule microbial communities of legume samples collected from Mexico - Turtle bean Mexico white nodule | ecosystem: Host-associated > Plants > Roots > Nodule | place: Mexico: Nepantla... | reverse complement strand
TCATTTTTACTCTAAATATCCTTTGTTCTCTGTTTTTCCTTAGGATTTAGTCATCAATATTGGTGGGGTCAGTTGAGAAGTTTAACCCTCTCAACTTATTCTACTATATACTGAATTTTTGTTATGTTTGGATAACTTGTTTTAGGCTCGTAAATCTTGAAATTTATCCAGACCGTGGCAAATAAAATTCTAGAAGTTGCTTGGAAAGCAAACAATTGAGGTAAGGGAAGCTAAATTTAATTTTTAATAGAATCCTAGGCTAGAAGATCTGGATGTGGAAGGGACGTGGTCCCAATATTCAATTTCTCTTGCAGGGATGTTGTGTGTTTATATATATTGGGTTGTTTGTTTATATGTTATTTAAATTTATGGAAATATTAGGTTTTGATGATTTAGTATTAAAGTGTTATTTTTTTATGTCAAATAAACTTTTGAATATTGTGGATCACTTTTTGAATGATATTGTATGACGAAATGGTATGGAATTGAATTCATACATTTGGGATAATGTATCGACTGATGTTTGTTGTGTATTAAGTATTGATGCTTATGTGGTAACAGAGATCTTCGAGCTTCACTGATGATCTAAGTCACATAGACTAAGATATCAGATGGTGAGAAGCTGACGGGGGAGTTCATGCACACTGTGACATATGAGATGCACGACTTGGGTTGTATTGAACTTACCCTGATCATTTCTGTTGGATTCGCTAGTAATTTTGGATCAGGTGTTAGTCTTTGGTAGGACTTACTTAATACGGGTCTTCCAGAAGACGTTGTTTGTTGAGTATTTTGGATGTGTAGATCCATGTGAGATCTATGTCATTGTTCTATTGTTGAGATTTGTAGAAATTGAATAATTTGAGAAATTGATCATGTAATTTGGTTTTCTCTTTGGATTTAAGTGTGTATATTATAAAATTCTATTTTCACTAGCTTACCTTTGCTTTTCTGACTGTACTATGTACACGAGCAGATGATCATACAGGTGCAGGAGAGCCTTAGAGGTTTCAGAGTTTTATTTTGAGTTATGGATATGTAAATATTTGTATTTCTATAAATCCTAATAATGTATTAGGAATGTTTTAAAAAACTCCAAGTTTGTATAGAAACTGGTAGAACTTTTATTGTAATAATTATATGTAAATTAAGGGGTTTACATCAAGTATTTTTTCTCACATCACAACTTTAATTACACATTATTTCCTTTGTAAAAAAATATTCAAATGTTGTATTGCATTTCAAAATCCAAATTCTCAATTTCATTTAATCAAATAGATCATGAACACATATTTAATTATTTTTACTCCTTTATAATATTTGTATTTATTATTTATTTGTTTACATTAAAACCTTTGACTCTCAATTGTTCAATCATATGCTTAGTATGTACAAGCAATTTCTTATTTATTATGGTGTATCAAGTGAGCGTTACAAGTTTATTACGGTAAAAGTTGTACAAAATGTAATGTTTTTGTCAAAATTACACTTTCAACAATAAATGTTGAGTATTGGTAAATGTATACGAAGTATGTGTGTTTTAAGTATAAAATATTATTTCATATTACATAACTCCTAACATTTCGTAATAAACTATTAATTACTAATATATTTTTAAGAAATGAACATATATTATTTACACATAATGTAACATTTCTATATTTTTCCACATCTAAAAACTAAAAACTATAATGTATAAAATATTAAAATAAATATATAAACATAATACAAATATGTCCACAATTTTTTCTTAAAATGTTTCAAAACATATCTCTCTTCATAATACTTTAAATATTTACACAAAATTAAAACAAATATTCAAAATAAAATAAAATATTTTCATCATCCAACTTCTCTTTGAGGAGCTCTATCACATGTTTTGTTCCCGTGTAAATACACAATCATCACAAATAAAGAAACAACACAAATAAATAACAGGGTAAACTAGCTATATAAAACAAAATTCTATATAATTTCAATTTGAAATTAATAAATATAAATCATCAAGTCTCATACAAATTCTCAAATAATCAAGTGTCTATTAAAATTCAATATTCATCTTTCACGTGTCAGACTTCCACTGACTCATATCACATAGACACTTGACTTTACTTCTGGAAGACTCGTGTGTTGACTTAGACTCAGAGATCTGCACCTGTCATACTATATCATTGGAAATCCACACAGCTATGCGCATAAATAATCTCAATATCATCTTTCTCCTAATATGACAGGGTTAACTCATATAACAGGTCAAATTAGTTATCTTTCAAACAACTTACCCATTTATATGAATTTCCTTCGACTCTCACCACTTAAATAACTTCATCTATATGATTTCATTATCTCAGTAGAGTCAGGATATCTCCTTCTAGACGAATCCCTAGTCAATGCACATCCTAAACAATTTTAACACAATATTTTCTTTCCTGAAAATACTATGTCTTGATCTTACTTTCACATCATTGCCCATTTCATTTAACACATCAATACACTATTCAATCACAACATATATTTTAAACTTTTTAAACAATCCAAATATATCCAAAAAATTCATTTAACAATAATAATCCAAAATAAACTATGTTAAAATAATAATAGTAATATATATATATATATATATATATATGGTCTGAGCTAAAAAATTTAGTGTGAGCTAAAATCCATCAGAGTGCACCCGGGACTTTTGGCTTGAACGAAACATTTTTAGTGTGAGCTAAAATACACCAGAGTGCACCCAGGACTTTTGGCTTGAATGAAATATTTTTAGTGTGAGCTAAAATACACTAGAATGCACCCCGGACTTTTGGCTTGAACGAAACATTTTTAGTGTGAGCTAAAATACACCAGAGTGCACCCAGGACTTTTGGCTTGAACGAAACATTTTTAGTGTGAGCTAAAATACACCAGCGTGCACCCAGGACTTTTAACTTGAACGAAACATTTTTAGTGTGAGCTAAAATACACCAGAGTGCACCAAGGACTTTTGGCTTGAACGAAATATTTCTAGTGTGAGCTAAAATACATCGGAGTGCACCAAAGACTTTTGGCTTGAACGAAATATTTTTAGTGTGAGCTAAAATATACCAGAGTGCACCCAGGACTTTTGGCTTGAATGAAATATTTTTAGTGTGAACTAAAATACACCAGAGTGCACCCAAAATAACAAAGTCCCTGCTATAGTTGAATAATTATTCTAAATCAACATCAAACAACCTATACTCAACAACATTATAATTTTATAACATCTACCATATATCAAATTTCACATTCAAATCTCAATCAACTTCTAATGTACTTAAAACAAACAATCCTGAAATAAAGTTTTGAGACTGGTGACCATGTCATTGATGGGAAAAACGCACGTGGAAGCAACACACAATCACGAATCAACTGCAGAAAAATAAAGGACACAAGATTTAACGTGGTTCGGTCGCCAGCTGCAACCTACATCCACACGGGCAACTATTAAGTTTTCATTTTGTCATGTTGCACACCAATTACAAGTACAATGATTCCTTTAAATAGAGATAATAAAGGGGACATAATGATTAAGCCCACTTACTAAACAGGGTGTCTAGTCAGCCTAACCCAATTGGTCTTGACTTCATACCCAACATCTCCCACTTGAAGCCACGGAACAATGTTCACCTGCGCTTCAACTGTGTACAATGATTAAGCTCACTCACTAAACACGGTGTTTAGTAAGCCCAACCTAATTGGTCTTGACTTCATACCCAACAATCTCCCACTTGAAGTCACGGAACAATGTTCACCTGCGTTTCAACTGTGTACAATGATTAAGCTCACTCACTAAACATGGTGTCTAGTCAGCCCAACCTAATTGGTCTTGACTTCATACCCAACAATCTCCCACTTGAAGTCATGGAACAATGTTCACCTGCGCTTCAACTGTGTTCATGTACTTTTGTAATTTGTCGACGAAACTCAATGTTCCACCACTAGTTGCCACCAGCCTTCTTAATCATTTTGAAGACTTCGTTAAAACTCCCCTAAGTTTCAACACGTCAGTCACTGACCCGTTCTCTGTTCCTACCGACTCCCACTTACAGGAACTGCCAGATCCTGGAACAACCTGAGAACAAACACTCTCCATATTCAACAAGAAATTTTCTGGAGAAGTTTCAACCGCTGGAATATTGGTTCTCCTACCCACTGTCGTCTAGGAACCTAAGTTGAAGCACAACCCGTGTTCCCACTGCCACGAATACCTCTAACTGGTCTACCTGAACCTTTCCATGCTCGTTCATCCTGAATCTAACCTGTGGCTCTGGGTTTCTCTCTTGTAAAGACAACCCTCTTCTGCCCACGAGATTCTGTGAACCGAACTTTGTTTATCTTCTGAACTGGGATGGTTACTCCCTCAGACATGGTAATCTGACCATATACAAACGAACTTCTCTTTCTTCAGCAGGCCATGACAAGATTTCCCTTGACGACCTTCCACTGCTGATTTCCGAACTTCACTTCATGTCCCTGTTCGTCCAACTGCCTAACAAAAATCAAACTTTTCGTCAAGCTTGGAACAACTCTGACATCCTTTAAAGTCAAGAAACCAACTGGTGTCTTCAACACTATGTCACTCATGCCTGTAACATCAAGAGTTTTGTTGTCTGCTAGTCTTACCTTTCCAAAGTCTCAAATAACTAGATTCTGCAATGCTTCAAAATCCATGACCCAGGAATCCATACTGCTATATGCGCAACAGACTAAAAGGTCCTCGTCTGCGAAGTCTTATGCAATGTTGACTTATTTATCATTTGGGCATTGATTCCTGAAATGCCCCACCTCCTTGCAGTTTCAACATGTTATACTTGAGCAATCCCGAGTCTTTTACTGACTCCTTCTTTTGTTCTTGTTCCCACTACCTCTGATATTTTTCTTACCTCTGATGACATATAGCGATTCACTAGATAATTCCCCAGAACTCCTTCTACGGACATCCTTGCCAAGAATGAGATCACGAATCTTCTCAAAAGTGAATCTATCGGATCTCGCTGAACTAGTAACTGCTGTAACCGTTCCGGACCAACTGTCAGGCAAAGACAATAACTGAACTCGCAAATTCTCAATTTGCATTTTCCACCAATTGAAATTTGTACCATCGAATTTTCAATTCGAAACTTCCCGTCTTCTGCCATCTCAAACGACTAGTCGAGATACTCGGTACAACTAATTTCAGATCTTGGCAATCTTTTTTTTTTTTTTAAATCAAGACCACAAAAATTGCACCACCCAAAATCAGTCACCAACAGACCTGGTCGCAGTCCCCAATGCACTGGCGCTCCGCCGCACTGGATCACAGCTGCCAGGACGCGCACCACTTTTCATGCTCTGTACCACCACCGTCGCTAGTCACCGCCGTCGCACTGCACTCTGTGTCGTCTCAGACCAGCACACCTGCAGAACGCACATGCAACCCTAACTTTGGGATGTCGTTGCCGCCCCTGTGAAACCCTAGCTTTGGGATACCGTTGCAGCCCCTGCGAAACCCTAGCTTTGGGACGTTGTTTCCACCTCTGCGAAACTCTAGCTTTGGGACGTTATTGCCGCCTCTGCGAAACCCTAGCTTTGGGACACTGATGCCGCCATTTTCACATCTCGTTGATTAATTTCTGTTGATCGGATCTCTAGTGTGTAAACGAACCAAAGCTCTTGATATCACTTGATGGGAAAAACGCACGCAGAAGCAACACACAAAATCACGAATCAACTGTAGAAAAATAAACGACACAAGATTTAACGTGGTTCGGTCGCCAACTGCAACCTACATCCACACGGACAACTATTAGGTTTTCATTCTGTCATGTTGCACACCAATTACAAGTACAATGATTTCTTTAAATAGAGATAATAAAAGGGACACAATGTTTAAGCTCACTCACTAAACATGGTGTCTAGTCAGCCCAACCCAATTGGTCCTGGCTTCATACCCAACAGTCCCCCCACATCCAAATCTTCTAGCCTAGTGTTCTATTGTAAATTAAGGCTAGCTTCCCTTACCTGAAATTTAGCATATACTCACTAAGAGCTCCAAATTCATCAAGAACTTAAAGGTAACTTAACATGCACCACAGAGTCATAATAAAAAATTTAACTATATCACTAGGACCTTAAGCTAACAAAGATTAACTCTGAAGCTAAAAGGGTCACATGCAAAGCAAAGATATAAACAACCTAACAAGTTCAATATTTGACTCAAAGAAAATAACAAAAATGAACTTACTCTATCAGAGATTCTGATCGGACAGTCTTGTAGTATATCATTCATTAAATATTTCAAACATGAATCTTAGAGCGAGAAGGTCAGAATCTTAGAGAGAAGAGAGAGGAATAGAAAAAGAACTTTCTAGAGAGATGGTGATTCTTTTTAAAATGAAACATGAATAACTGAATTTCTATTTATATGCTCTTTTACATTTAATAATAAAATATTCAGGTGTTATTTTAACTGTATCACTTCTACTAAAACTATTTTTCTCAATCCTTACACATAATACATATATATATATATATGAATTACATTATAAGATTTATATATATAAATTCATTAAATGATAAAATAGAAAATTAATTTCATAATTTATTCAAATCTGTAATTACATATATCAAACATTAATAATACCTTCACATAAATTTAAATTAATTTGTAGTTAGAAGTTTGATATTGAAGATTTATTTGAGTAAATTTAAACAAGATAAAATAATCGTACATATTTTTTAATATTGAAAAAACTCATTTATTCTAACTATTTACTGTAAAAAAGTGTGGATGAAATATTTATGCATTAATTTTCTTTTTATGTTACCTATTATATACTTACATGATAATTTTAATAATCACTTCTTTTATGTTTACTTTTTTTCTTTGTTTTTAAATGATAAAAAAATCTCACACATGTTTCTCAGTCTAGGCTAGAGTGCAAATGTTCCAAATCATGCAGTGACTTCTAAAAGACAAGGTTTATTACTTAAGAATCCACTATGATATTTGTGACAGTATTATTGTCATGTTTACAATTTTTGCAAGGACTATTCATATTAATCATATTGTATACCATGCCTACGTATGAGACCTTTTGTATAATTAAAATGTTGAAAAAAGGGTAGGTATTATATATAGCAAATAAGTGGTATGTATTTTTTTATTTTTTTTAGAAAAAAATAATTTAAATTAAAGAAGAAGTGAAAACGTGTATTGGAAGGTGCCTTCAGAAATGATTAAGGACAAAGGTAGCTGTAAATTTCAAAGATATTGGAATCTTGCTCTGGACCTATTGAATTCCAACAGGTGTTAAAAACAAATTGTTAAAGGTTTTGAGGATCATACGTTATTTGTGCTGATAAAAAATAATTATTTGTCAGAAACACCACTACAAGAAAATCATAAAATAAAAAATAATTAATTGATATAATAACTAAATTAAAGACTATTTTAAATATTAAATAAATTTTTGGTTTTTAAATTAGTTTCTATTATTGTTAAATGGTTTTTAAATTGATATTTAATTAACAATCAAAATCTAAATAATTAATAGTTAAAATTTTGATTGCTAATTAGATATCAATTTAAAAACTATTTAATAATAATAAAAATTAATTTTTGTTTAATTTTTAAAATGATCTCTATTATAATTAATTATTTTAATTTTTAAAAATTGATTTCTATTTGATGATTTTATTGTAATATACAAATTTTAAGATTTTAAGATGCGTTGAGAACGTTGATGTTGTTGTGCTGCCGTTGGGTCCCAAAATGATTTGGGATATTTAGATGATCCTCAAAACATAAAAGATGAGGTCAATTTTTTTTAAAAAAAAATAGAGGAAAGAAAGCGGAAAAAGGAAAGAAAAAATGATTGTTTAGTTTTATTAGTCTTTGTACACAATTCTGACATATATAACTTCGCAATACAATAGATAATTTGTTTCAAATATGTTACTATAATAAAAAAAATTATAAAAACTTTAACATTGAAAATAAACGTTTCATTCCAAAAAAAAAATCATAGATGCTTTCTGTGATGAATTAAACCTGTGTGAAGCAGAATAATATTAAGAAAGGTGGTTTCGAGGCAAACTTATCTCATTATATATGACGAAGAACTCTATACAAAAGAATGACAAAATAATTGGTATTCATAGATATTTATGGATAAAATCTTGATATTCACAAATAATTATGAATATTTTAATTATATGATTGTAGATGGAAGGTTATAAATATTATGGTATTCAATTTTCGGATACCTACTATTATTCTTCGTCCGTCATTGTTATTAAATTTTATTTCAATATTTTAAAAAAATCGAATGATAAAAATATTGATCAAATATTAATTATTAAATGATTTATTTAGACTTTATTTTATATTTTTTTATTATTATTTATAGATACGAAATTAAAATTATTTTTCAAGTAATATTTTTGGTACAATTCATTTAAATTTTATTCTATCATTGTTTTAGAGTGCAATTTTTTTAATTGTATTTTAAAACTCATTTTCTATTTGAGATTATATTTTAAAGATTGGTATTTAAATATTTTTATACAAAAAAATTGCAAGTGTAAAAAAAAGTGAGTATTTTTGTATGGATACTATATAGATAGTGGGACATGTGATGGAGATTAGCGGTAGAAATTATACATACTCAATTTTAACACGATGTTATATTTAAGTATAAGTAAGGTATTTGTGGCTATAAATATTTTTATTTGAGTAGGACTTTAGCAATATGAATATGAAAAATTCTCTTGAGAGGTAGATTCTTATAAATTAAAATGTGAGTTTAAGTAACACATTAGTTAAATATGAGAAAGTTGAACAATATATTAAAAAAAATACACAAACTCACTATATTGAGGTTTTGAGTTAAATGTGGTGTTAATATTTTATAGGAGTTTATTTCATGTATATTTTTGTTTGAATTTATCCTATCAATCCCTTTTGAAAGATTCAATTATTACATGTGGAATAAAATATACATGGTCACATTATAAATGTATATTGTCAAGGATAATAGACGATTAACTTAATTAAGTTTTTCCTCACACATTTAGGTATTTTTAATTGAGTTTATTAATTTTTTTGTCCATTGAATACTCAAAAATTTATATTTTTCGTTTGAGTATTTGTTGTCTGGTTTTTTCGTTAAATATAACTATTATTTTGTCGTGTTATCTTACTTACTTTTTTATATGTTTTAAAAAATGTAAGATTTTATAATATAAAACAACAACAAAAATTTATTGTTTTTTAAAACATGTTGGATAACAAGATCATCATGTTTTGAAAATGAACTTTATTTTTGTTACTACCATTGATGCCGATTGTCATAACAATCTCTTATTATTCAATACGTTTTTAATAAAAATAATAAATATAACTACTATTTTAATTAAAAGCAATATGATGATTTTATATTAATCACTAAACTCACATTTTTTAACAAATAAATATAAATAAGTAAGAAATAATAGTCACATATCACCTAATTAATGAAAAAAATAAACAACAATATTAAAAGTATAAAAAATTTAAATATTTAAAAGATAAAACTACTGTCCAAATTTATAAGAAACTTAATTCTTAATTAAATTAGATGATCTTATTACAAACATATGGAATAAAGCATTACCTCATCTTAGAGACATGCACAGGCCATGTTTATTCTCGGATTATCAGCAATGCTCAGGTGCAATTAGTTTGACTTCTGATGATGTTTTTCTCTTAAAACAAACTACCAAGATTGTACTACATCTCTCATGGCTTTGTCCTTTTTTAATGCAACCTTCACGATGACACACATTTATTATCCCTTCTTTTTCAGGGGTTGTTAATAATTTTCGGGTTTCAAGGATTGTAACAAGTATTATAGATAAATTTGCTTGTGCAATGTGACCCCCAAAAAGATGGTGGAAATAACACATGATGCAAGTTCAACATAATTACACTTCAATCACAAGCTATGAAAGTCGAACACTCTCCATTTAAATTGTGTGTCCGTGTCAGACACATGTATCAGACACTGACATTTGTATGACACTCGTAGGACATATCGGTGAAGTATCCAATTCAAAAAATATTTATTGAATTTTTAATAATTCTAACACGAGTTCAACACAATTTTAAATAAGAGAAATACATTAATTTTCTAAAAACTCAAATTTATTATATAATTTTTTATTATGATTATAAAAATAAGTAGCAAATCTTTTTAAACAGTCATAAAAAAACATATTTCTGTTCTAAACAAAAACTGAAACACATACCTAATGTACATAAATCTTTATTATCAATTTATATAATTCATAATATATAAATCTGTATTATATGTCATAGATTTTAGAGATTATGCATATGCCTGTGTCTGTACTGTGTCCGTGTTGTATCAGTGTCCGTAATAGATAAATCACATGTCAGGTACTACCATCCTACGTACTATCATCACGCAAGCCAGAGAGAAGTTAATATTGTTCACCATGGTTAGACTGCCAAAGCACTTCGCCAGGGATTTATATAGAACGTATGTTTATAAATATTAAAAGGAGTCACTTTTAAAATATTAGAGATCTAAAGAGAAAAATATCTTACAAGAACTATAACTAAATTTTTCATAGAATTGAAACATATTTAAATAATAAAAAATAGAAAAAATATAATAAGATAGCGATAGCCAACCCAAAGTCATGAAAGAGGTTTTTTTTTGGATTTTGTTTGAGGGAAGCACATAGTTATTGGAGGCACATGAGGTCACGGGGCAATAGACAAATATCAAATATGTATGGCTAGGATTTCTCCCCTCTTTTCTGTCTGAGACCAATTTCGAGGACCCCGATGAAGTTATCAACGTCGCTTTCTTCACCCAACGGCTATCTATATTTTTACAAAGACAGAATCCAACGGTCCTGAACGCCCCGGCGGTTGCCGCCCTACAAACCATTCCAGGGTATTCGAGTACCGCAACGGTTGTGACTAATAATATAAGAGAAATGACGAGAAAAGAAAATAAGAATAATTAAAATAATTAGAAATATGGTTTTCACTAGAAAAACGGCTTTATATAGGAGCGTGTTTATAATCGCTTAGTGGCTCAGACCCATCTTTTCTAAAACCCAGGGTCTCTTCTTCTCTTCTTATGTTCGTATTTTTATCTTACGATTTAAGATAACTATATCTCTCATCTCATTTTACGAGATCAACCCCAACTGTTACTAATTTCTCCTTCTACTAAACTAATTTCTCCTTCAAGAACTCTTTAACTTCTTTTCTTTGTTAACTGTTTCATCGGAATACGGTGTCTGTTAAATCTGAATGGACGCCGTTTTGACGCCTCAGGCTCCCAACAGCAACACGAGAATGAAGACCCCAAAGAAAAACGGAGGAGGTAATTTCAATTCTTATAAACGGTGTGAGAATTTTGACACCTATGCAGGTCTCTTGAACCCTCCTCCTTCTCGCGCCGTCTCCTTCTCCTACTCTCATCCCCTCTCAGCTTCTTCCCTCTTCAATCACCACCGCCACGCGCTCCAACAACAACCACCGCTGCTTCCTCTTCCTCACGCTTCCCGAGGCAATCGGAGCAGACACGCCTCTCTGACGCCGAAGAAATCCAAGGCAACGAAGCGAGAGGAATCGAAGAAGAGATCCGGGACGCAATTTCTCATCGTGGCTTCTCAAAACCCCTGGGGACCCGATCCCAAGGACCTTCCAAGACTGGTTCTGGGGATGGGAAACGTCAACGACGTTGTTTCGGCCTCCGTTTTTAATTTGGCTCCGCCGCCCAGTAGTTTGCCGTTGCCCAACTTTTCTCTCAGATCGAAACTCCGTTGCAACGCGGAAGCCGCCGCCACCGCTGCTTCTGGCGTTGACGACGGAGCAACAAACAATCTCCGGCAACTTCTACGCCTCCGGTGATGTTGTTAAACTTCTCTCTCTCTCTCTGTCTGTCTCTCTATCTCTCTCCGGGTTGCGCGATCGATTGTGTGGAGCATGAACATGCTTAGTTTGTCGGGTGACGTTACTTGACGATTACACCTAGTATTAGTTTAGAAGTGTTTATTATGTGTAAATAAAAGGATCGGCGAAGGTAAATTGCTGATTGGGGGTGTTGGTGAATATGCTTTGTTTTGTCTTGTTCTGTCAGTTGAAGCTGTGCACCGCCTATGGTTTTTTGAATGGGATGCACACAATCCTCCATGATCTCTAGTTTTTTGGATGTCAACTTTTCTATGTACCATCCCTTTGGGCTAAAAACAAGTTCCATAATATGTGTATTTAATTTTCGGGTTATTGTTACATATATAATTTCTCTTTTGCATTCTTTTTTCTACTTCTCATTTCTTACTACATAATAATATATATAAATTGGTCTACCATAATATCATTTGCAAAGATTTTTCATGTACTTTAAACCTAACTGAACTCATAAAATCGGTTTATGGAGTGAAGTTTGCATCTACTTATATATAATAGGATATTACGAAGTGAACTTTAAACCTAACTCAATTCCATAAAATCGGTTCATGAAATGAAGTTTGCATGAGACACTTTGCATACAATGAAGAACTTCCTGACAACGATCCCGATTTGTTTTGATGCCTTAAGCAATGGGAAAGATTACTATAATTAAGGTGTAATCTTCTTCTTATAAACAGTGGATTAGCCTTTGTGATCACAATCAAAAGAGATTTTTTGATTAGAATATATAAAATCTTATAAAGGTTGAGTTGATTGTTTCGGTTTATGATTTAATTTTTTTAGACAATATTTATTTACAAAGATGTTACTCTTTGCATTTTACATACTAAAATAAGTTCGCACAGGATATATATCTAAATTTTGTTAAAATATTAATTAGCCTAATTTTACTAGCTACTTAAAATTTTATATGTTCAGTTCTATATTGATAATTTAATTCTAAGTTTATGATTGATTAATTTGAGTTGGAGGTAATTTTAAATAATTTGTGTTAAATAGAAAAGTATAATAAAATTTTTTTTTTAAATAATTTAGAGAATAAGAATATATAAACTTTGAATTACGTGACTTCGAAATTAATTTAATAAATACTTACCTTAATTCTAATTTTCAAAAATGAAGAGACACTCTCTCACTTCACATTGCTTTGTTTCCCAACAGTATACATACCTTATAATTGTTTTCTTTTAATTCACTTTTCTACTTATCTAAACAAATAAAAATAATTATTTCACTTTATTCGGTTTTAATCCCATTCAAATGATATACAATATTTTCTATTATATATATAAAAGATACTGAACAACTCACATATCAGTATAACAATTATTGTATTGTAAAATAACTATTAATATATATAAAAAATACCTTTAAACTCGTATCGGATTGAAGTGGGTTGGGTAGATCATCCTACACTTTTTCTTCTAAAAGTGCCCTTCATACAAACATTTTTCTAGTGTGTATTAAATAAAAGAAAATGATGGTTTGACTATTGCTTCCCTTTACATCCCACTAAATATTAATATTTTAATTATTTTTAATTTTTTTAATTTTAAAAATTATTTTAACATTTTATATTTTGTTTAATATTTCATTAAAGATATTTTTTTATTTTTAAATTTTTTTTTATTATAAATATTAATATTTTAGTATAGGTGTAAACTGGAGCGGGGTGTCAAAATATAATCATCCATCAATAAATCTTGTCAAAGGCTACCGATAATTTCACAACCCACTAAGTGGGTGTGACAGATTACTCACCTGGATTAAAATATAATAGAATATTATAATGTGGGGTCTAATAATGTTGAGGTGGCAAAATTTTAAAATTTAGGTTCTTAGTTTAAAAAAAAAAGAGTAGGTTTGACGATTCCCGTGATTTATGTGATTTTGATTTTGATGAACGCTTTGATTTGATATCTATTTTCATATAATTTTTTGTCAAGTTTTCATTGGTTTCGTTTTAATTTTTAAGATTTATCGTTTTTTATTTTGTTTGTTGGATAGGCTTTTTTTAGTGTTGGACATTGGAGTTTATTGGTGTTTTGATTTGCTATATGTTGATTGAACTTTGTATTGGTTTGGATTTGATTTTTTAGGATTTAGTGTTTTTTTATTTCATTTTTTTCTATTTAGGAGTTTATGGGATTTGCATTTATTTTTTTTTTGCAGTTTTTGGATTTTATGATTTGTGTTTTTGACTGAATGGGGGTTATGATTTGTTCCATAATGTCCAATTAAACACGAATGGTGATGTTAATTAAAAGATGGTTTTATCATTGTTTATTAAAAGATGGTTTTATCATTGCTTATTAAAAGATGGTAGCGTGACAAATGTCCCAAACCTAGCTACACTCACTTGGATGGTTACATAACCGTGCATAAAGTTATTCATAGGTTATTACATAAAAACCAATAGGTCACCACATAAAAACCAATGGGTCACCACATAAAAAGGAATGAGTCACCACTTACCTCCACATACCACATTTCAAGATACCTTTACAATGTTCAATTGTATAACCTCGAATGACCACACTTCACTCCCATCTCAACCCTCACATAAAATTTTCTATTTTTTACAACAGTAATTTGTTTAGTGTATCAGACATTATTTTATCTCTCATGAGAAAAGTTTAATACGGTTTCTCAATAATACAAACTTCAAATAAAAACAAATATACAATGATTAAGTTTTAATGCATGAATAATATCACTCATGAAAGAAGAGAACAACACACTTAACATAACAACTCACGTACTAAAAACCTAAATAAACCCTAAACCACAAAAGCAACCACCACAAATAACCCATTCAAAAACCTAAAACGACAAAACCCAAAAAAAACCACTTACCTTCTTGTCGCAACCTTGTTGAACACCACCGCAACTTCTCCCACACCACCACAACCTAAACCCTAAACCACCACAATTTCACACTACGCTGTCGTCGTTCTTTGTAATGTTCTCTCCAAGCACTCTTTTCCATTGTTCCTCTCTTCCGAGCGTTGTTTCTTGAAAGTGTTTTTTTTTTATCAGCAACGAATTAATGAAATAAAAGGGACACTTCAGGGGTGTCCCAACCCTTATACAAATATAACCAACTAAGATACACAGCACAAAACAAAACAACAGAATAGGCAACACAAAGCCTAGCTAACAAAATATCAACTTAAGAGCATCGCTTGTATCTTAGACTAACAGAAACACCTACATCTAGATAATACTACAACATCTGCTGTCACAAGAGACCCAAACACCAACTATAAAACAAACCTATGTTACAGAAGGCACCGTATACAACTTCACCTACCTCTTTGAGTACTATCTGCTCACATCCCCAACTCACCGACTCCATCTATCATATCAGCGTAGCACCTCATGATCCCCTTTTATACCTTGTTTTTGGTTTAATGCCTACCATTCTAAACTTATCCTCCGAACCTAGTATACCCCTTCCCCCTTACAACCTACCCCTTTACATTCAATTGTCAATAACAACAACATCTCTACTTCCCCTCCGTGTAAGCACCATCTGTCTCGCATTCAAACAACTTCCCTCGTGACTTCTATTTTTCCTCCTTCTCACCTTTCCCCCTGCATAAAACTCATCTACTATGGTTTAGGCCTCCACTTGCCAAAACAACCTCCATATATTACCTCTGGTATGCCCCCCGTGCCCTGTAACAATCTCAACAACAAATCAAATATATCGCACTTTTGCATTGGCAACAACAAATCCTTGAACGTGTGATTTCAATAACGCTTCAAGAAATTTAAATTTCTCCTTTACCTTTCTTATTTTACAAAAATTATCATTCCATGTAATCAACCCCTTTACCTTATCGTTTTACAAAAATGTCACTACCACCACGTAATCAACCCACCCACATCAGCGCGTTGTATTCTAGCACAAGGGACTTACGGTTGTTAACAATGAATCACTTATTTAAATAATTACTACATTGATTGACATTAATCTTAATAAGTTTTAAAATATGAGATATTTGAGTTGATAAAACTTTACTTGAAAAAAAGGTAAGTTTGTTTACTTGATTTTACTTGAATTTTATAAGATTTTTTAAGAAGTTTGGTTTATACTTTAAGGTATAAAATTGTTACCACTTGAGAATATCTAAACTGACTAAATAAAACCAAAATTGTGGGTTAACCCAATCAACTACGAGTTTAGATGAAATTAAACTTAAAAGTTGAACAAATTTTTTAATTGATTAATTATTAATATTTGATCACTTATGATTTAGTATACCCAAACCAAATCTGTGGGATCGGACTGGTCTATTTTCATTATGTTTTAAAAATGTATATAGATTTATTTTTAAATAATTATTTGTTTTAACAATCATATGTACTCTTAGGACTTGAGACCAGAGGAATTGTAGACTTACTTAGTTGATGTTTAACCTTATTTTACTTGTTTACGATTTTGGTTTCTCTTTTGTCAATATTGACTGTTTAAATATTTTGCTTAAGTTATAAATGATAAAATATTTATAAGAGTTCAATAATGGAGTTCGTATCCTTAAATATTTATAAAATTATAAAATGTGTTTATATTCTTGTCTGCTTTTACAAAGCCAATTAATAAACTAGTTTGAGTTTTTTTTTCTCTTTTTGTTCATACAAATGGTCAAATCCTTTAGTATTTTTTTTACATTTGTCTAAACTACTAGACTAAACTTTTATATTTTCAAAATATCGACATTGATGGATAAAAAAAACTTCTATTAAAAAGATAGCAATAAAAAAAATACAGTTTCCCACATTTTAAAATTTAGCCGTGTTCTAACTATTAAAAATAAGAAAATGACACTAAATTATTTCATAATTTATTTTCATTACCAGAAAATGCTATAGTCACAAATTAATTAAAGATAATATCAAAATTAAATCATGTTATTCATATTTTTAAGACCCAATAAAACTATACATGTATGAAAAAATTGTATAAGTTTCTCAACTTAAAGATAGTTCCCAAATATACATATTTGAGAGAATATCACCTTAAATCTATAAGAAACACATTCAAGGAAAGTAAGACTTTGTTTGCTTCTATGAATGTACTGTTCATAAAGAAAGAAGTGAGAGGATATCAATGGTTTGAATCCAAGGTGTACATGTATGGATACTGGGGGACTGAGTAATGTTGATCCACGTCGATACACGATACTTCTTCACTCTTGGTTGTTCTGTCCTTTAAGTCTCCTTTTCTCTTTGCGTGCCTCGGTCGGCCGGTGGGGTACCTGCGATTGCACTCCGACGCTCAAGTCAGCGATGGTGCTTAGTGAGGATTCTCTGATCATACGAAAAACGTACCTTTTCCCCCTTTTTAGAAGTCCCTTTAGCAGGTTGATTTTGGGCCTTGGCCCTGTGGGCAAAGCAATTGACGGTTAGAGACATGTTTAGTGGTCTCTGGGTCGTGATTGGTGGTTTCCTGAAATCCAGGGAGTGTTCCAGAGAATGTGCTTGATTTATTCAACGGAAATTATAACTGCTCTTTATTCCACGTGTAACCACGTTCTTTATTTAATTAAGTCATTTAATGTAAACCTTTCGGTCGTCCGGTGCCGACCAGTACACAAGGTTTTGCAAGGAAGAGGAAAAGGAGGAAATGATATACCTCTGAACATTAAGGCTTTGTTTGCTTCCATTGATGTACTGTTCACAAGGAAAGAAGTGAGAGAATATCACTGGTTTGAATCCAAGGTTTTGCAGGGGAGAGGAAGAGAGGATATACCTGTGAACAGTAAATATCTTCTCCCCTCAAAATGAAGAGACGTAGAGGGAAAGCCACATCAGCATGTGCTATTTATGAATTTACCCTCATTCATCTACAACGGTTTTTAATATTAAAAAACGGTATTTTATTTATTTATATAAGATGTGATTTTTTTTCTAATTTTATAATATATATTTAATATTTAAATAAATTATTTGAACTTTTCTTTTTATTTAATTTGTTGTTGCGTTTATATTAATATATTTTTTATAGTTATTATATTTATGAGTTTGTAATTTATTTGATAATAGTTTTTATGAAATTATTTTCTTTTGTTAATTACGTTATTATTTTTTTTAGTATTTTTTTATTTTTTATTATTATATGGTTTTTAATAATAAAAAATATTATCTTTTATTTATATAAGATCTATTTTTTTTTCTAATTTTATAATGCATGTTTAATATTTTGAGAAATTATTTGGAGTTTTATTTTAATTTATTTTGTTGAATACATTTTTTTTTCTAATTATAATTTCTAAATTATATATATTTATATTTAATATATATTTATTTTCTAATTTTAATTTTTAAATCTATAAAATATGTGAAAGTTGTTTATTTTTAAACAAAAATAACTCATTTCATTATTAAAAAAATTTAATAGGCATGGATAAATTTGTAAAGTAACATTTAACAATTTAAAAATAAATAAAACTCCTTTACAACCATCATATCACTCACAAACTCCCATAAATTTTCCTCACACATCCACTCTAGCATACCCCAATTCAAACAACCTCACTCTCTTCTCACTTCCTCACACATTCACTCCCTCAAATCCTCACACATTCACTCCCTCAAATCCTCACACATCCACTCCCCAATCCAAACACACATTAAATATCCTCTCCCCTCAAAATGAAGAGATGTAGAGGGAAAATCACATCAGCATGTGGTATTTCTGAATTTACCCTCATTCATCTGCAAAGATTTTTAATATTAAAAAATAGTATTTTTTATTTATATAAGATGTAATTTATTTTCTAATTTTATAGTATATATTTAATATTTTAAGAAATGATTTGAAGTTCTCTTTTTATTTAATTTGTTATTTAATTTGTTGCTGTGTTTATATTAATATATTTTTTTTATAATTATTATGTTTATGAGTTTGTAATTTATTTGATAATAGTTTTTTATGAAATTATTTTCTATTGTTAATTACATTATATATTTTTTAGTATTTTTATTTTTATTTTTCATTACTATAGGGTTTTTAATAATAATAAAATATTATCTTTTATTTATATAAGATTTGATTTATTTTTCGATTTATTTTCTAATTTTATAATGCATGTTTAATATTTTAATAAATTATTTGAACTTTTGTTTATATTTAATTTGTTGAATACATTGTTTTTAATAATATTTTTTAAATTATATCTATTTATATTTAATATAGTTATTTTCTAATTTTAATTTTTAAATCTACTAAATGTGAAAGTTGTTTATTTTTAAACAAAAATAACTCATTTCATTATTAACAAAATTTAATATGCAAGGATAAGTTTATAAAGTAATATTTAACAATTTAAAAAAAATTAAAACTCTCTCACAACCATCATATAACTCACAAACTCCCATAAATTTTCCTCACACATCCACTCTAACATACCCTAATCCAAACAACCTTACTTTTTTCACACTTTCTACTCACATCCTCACACATCCACTCCCTCAAATTCTCATACATCCACTCCCTCAAATCCTCATACATCCACTCCCCAATCCAAACACACACTAAGACTTTGTTTGGATTAGAGGGTGAGAGAGAGTGGAAAGTTGAGGGTGTGGGGGAGTGAAAGTGTGAACAAAGTTGAGGTTGTTTGGATTTGGGGATGTTAGAGTGAATGTGTGAAGAAAGTTTATTAAAAAATGTAAATGATGTGATAGCTGTGAGAGTATTTTAATATATTTTGAATAGTGTAAATTGTAAGATTACAAATTTATCATTGTATGTAAAAAAAATAATTTTATGTACCTTTTAGTTAATTAAAACAACGTAAAATTTAATTATAAATAAAAGAATATAAAATTAAAATAATAATAATTAATAATATTATTATTTAATACATTTATTTAATTATTATTAATTTATTTAATTTATATTTATTATCATTATTTTAAAAATTTATTTTAATTAACATTATTATTTTATAAATTAATTTTACATATTATTTTTATTTTAATATT
>Ga0123342_1004904_pt1 | contig 19998 bp, 15 predicted proteins | sample Turbeawhitnodule_FD_89960 | JGI IMG/M metagenome (GOLD analysis project Ga0123342, IMG submission 89960) | Root nodule microbial communities of legume samples collected from Mexico - Turtle bean Mexico white nodule | ecosystem: Host-associated > Plants > Roots > Nodule | place: Mexico: Nepantla... | reverse complement strand
TTAAAACTTAAAAACAGTTTTTCAGAATATATCTAAGAATATAGTTTGTTATCAAATCTTAACAAACTCTTAATTGCATTTAAAACAGATTGGTCAAAGCATTTAATGACTGGAGCGTATTCACTTAAAGCATTTAAAGCTCAGTCAAAGAAAACAGTTTTCCTGTTATGGTTTCAAAACAAACAATCCATTGTTTCCTCGAATCAATCAGTTGTTTTGTTACTCAACAAAATTCACCATTCAAAAACAGTTTTCAAACTTTCTCAAAAACATCTAAGTGTAAACAATCGGTTGTTTCGACAAAACAATCGGTTGTTTCAACTTAGTTTAAAAAAAAAAAATTGCTTTGTTAAAATTGAGATGCTAATTGCTTTGAGATTTAATCTAAGGGTTGATTACAACATTAAACTACCCCAGAACAAAGCTTAAACCAACACAGCAGCATCAAGCAAAGTAGAGGCTTCATCATCCTTCAAAGGATTTGGATTCTTCAAAACATTGAACACCACTTGGTTCAACAATATCTTTTATAAGAGTTGTAGGTTCATTGTAGGTAGGAGAAGCATTGACATTAAATATCTTTGGTTTAAAAACTTTTCCCTTAGCTCAAGTAAGCATAGGATGAACGTTTATTATCTATAGAAGAAGGTAATGAACAAGGAATAACTTGATCTTGAAAAATAGGTATTTTGGTGTTATTGATAGCCTGCGTAGAATTATTACCATTTATATCAAAAGAAACATGGTGAATAACAATGAGATGATGGTGATATGATGTGTATAAATGAGTGTTAGGATCAAAAGGTGCAAAAGGATTATTAGAGTGAGAATAAGGTAACAAATTTTCATTGAAAATAACATGTCGAATGATATATGTTTTTCTAGAAATTGATAGGCATATATAACCCTTATGTTTTGAACTGTAACCGAGAAACAAACAAATAGAAGATATGAAATAAAACTTATATTTGTTGTAAGGTCTTAAGAAAGGATAACAAGCACAACCAAAAACTTTGAAAAAGGGATAACCAAGTTTCTTATCAAATAAAATTTCATAACGAATATGATTATGAAGCATAGAGGTAGGTAAAACATTAATAATATTAACAACAACCACAAAAGCTTCTCCCCAAAACCTAAGAGGAAAAGAAGCGGGAACTAGAAGAGATAGACTAGTGTTAGTTATATGGCAATGTTTTAAACTATTACCCGGCAACGATGACAAAAACTTGATGAATATTTTACGGCAAGTGTACCGTGTTAAAAGTAATAATTTCTTATCGAACCCACAAGGAACAATTGAATTATCAACTATAAGATTCACTAAGTAGAAAACAATAAGTAAAAGTTTGTAGGATGTTTGTTGTGTATGATTGCAAGAATGTAAATAAAGCAAAATAAAGAGTTATTGATTAAATTGGAAAAATTGGGATTGGAGTTCATTCTTCTCACTCATTTGTGTTTTGAAAAGAATAATAATATTTTATCCTTTGATAGATATTGATACCCATATAAAATTTATTTATATTGATTTCTCGCATATAAATTATTAAGATGGTCTCCTAAATATAGATTTCTCATACATTTATAAAAAAATCATTATCCTTTTGATAACAATTAACATTTTAAATCTATTCCTAGCATTAAAATATGTTAAGCATTATCATTTAGGTAAAAAACTTAGAAGTATTTTTCAGTCAAATCTAAGGATCAAAATCATGATAAACAAGCATTACAGATAAAATGACAATATGAATTATTAATAAAAAATAAAATATTATGTTTAAATATCACCTCAATACATAAGAGTTTGAAAAAATTATTTCCAATCTCAAAGGGTAGAATTAACCACTCATGTTGGCCATTACAAGCATGGAAAGCAAGAAAAGAAGATTCAGGATGTTTCTTCTTGACGACTGCCTCCTCTAGGGTTTTCTATCACATTCTATTCTCCCAATGATGTATAGGATTGTGCCTAACACCTCATATTTAACCTAGTTGGGCTTGGCCTAAGTGACTTATCGTCTAGGTGTGATTGGACTCGCATGTGCGAGTTGGAAGAGAGAAAAACCCAACCTCTCTGGAGTGATCTCTCTGGGGCGAGATTGGGATCGCTTGGGCGAGATCCTCTAAAGTGCTTCTGGCTTAGGCGAGTTTTTGGGCAAGTTTAGAGCGTTCCGACCTTCCTTTTTCATCATGTATACTCTCCTTTAGCCCTTTCATCTCCATTTCCCCCTAGAATCTTGAAATTGACAAAAATTTGGGAATAAATCGTTCTTATTCATATTATAATCGCAAAATATGTAAAAAAGTTTAAATTCATAAATTAGGGGTTAAATTATAGTTATTTTATCAATAAATATTCATAAGTGTTTGTATTTTAATATGAAATATTACTGAAATATGACACTTATCAACTCCTCCCAACCGAGAATCGTGTTTGTCCTCAAGCAAAGTACATGAATATAAATAAATTATATTTGAATTTAAATATCAAAACAACTTTATTCACTAAACAACAGATTAAATTAGAAACTTATGTTGCTTCCAACTTCAAATATAACAAAATATAGATACAATAAACATCCAGGATCAAACTAAAACAATAAAGTGACAATTCATCAAGAATTTTCTTCTCATATGCTCACAGGCAAGTGTTTCTCTCTATTTTCAATGAATCCTAACAAATCACAGTTGCTTTTCATTTTATCTTCATATCACAATCATATTAAAAACATGAATCTTGAGGTCTTTTACTACAGGGTTATAATATGGTTGGGCTTTAAAAAAGTATTGGTTTTTTACATAACAAAATTCACATTTTAAAGAAGAAGAACATACCTATAATCCAATTATAGTACATATGTGTTATCACCATTTTCTTTGACTTCACAATTTTCCTCATTTTGTTTTTACTTATTCATGATTTCAACATGAATTTTTTTCTTTTTTTTAATCAATAGGACTAGATTATTCCTATTTCCAACAACTGAATACTTTTGCTTCTATGTTCTCCTTCCTTAAACATGACAATGGGTAGAAAAATGTATCATTCAAGGTCTAGGGTGCAATAATAACAAAAATTCTTGGTTCAGAAGGGTTATCAAAAAACATGAATTCTATTTACATAAAAGTTGGTTATTTGGTCTTGGGTTCCTAGTTAACACAAATGCCTTAATCATCTTCATGCTCTTTTATGATGTAACATAAAATAAAAATTAAGCAACCATAACTATCAATTCATCAATAAAACTCTCAAAATTGTTTAAGAATCACACACTTACTTGGTTTAACTAGTCACATCCTTTATTGTTTTGTCATTTTGTATTTTAATCAATCATCTTGTTAAATTTTCATGTATCCTAATTTCAACCACATTGAAATATGGATTCAATCATATTTCTTTTCCAACCTGTGTCTATTTAATTCTACCATTTAATACTCAAACACAGAGTCCTTTTTTCCACAATTCAAATTTAATATTATAGTTCCTATTTATTTAACAAAAAAAAAAACTAAAAAAAAAACTCAACAATTAAATTAAAAGTGAAAACAATTCAAAAATAGCAAATTAAGTAAAAAAAAATAAAAATAAAAATAAGCAAATAAAATAACAAAAATAACCAACTAAAAAATAATTAGAAAGATAAAATAAAATAAAATAAAAATAACTAAAAAGAAAAAGAAAATTAGAAAGATAAAATCATGTTTTTTTCTAAATCTTCTCTTCCTAGGAATTCTTCCAACTCTATATTAAAATCTTCATCTATAGTTGTAGATGGTCCTACTTCATCTGTTGAAAATACCCCCTGAATAATAGAACTTGTCCCAGGCCAAGCTGCATAAGCTCGAAATTGATCTAGAGGCTTATAGGGATTGGGTTGCCCTTGAGGGAAACTTTGATATGCATCATTCCTCTATGAGTCTCACTTTGTTGCATCTGTATATGTTCCCATATAGCTCTTTTCTTTAATTGCATTTGTTCTAACATCCTATCCTCCCTGGAAGATGATGATGAGCCAAGATGATAGATAGGTGAATGATGAAGAGGAATATCACCAGCTTGTGGAGCTTGTTCCTCTGTAGCAGTACCATTATTCACAGTAAATTTCATATCAATGGGAGGTCTGATTTTTGTTGTTGGGTTCACCTTAATCCTATGACCTTCACAAGAGCAGTTATCAAAGCAGGGAACCCTTGGCCTTCTGATTATTCTGATTAACTTCTAATCTAAGAAAATTATATATTAAATAAAAAATAATTTTAGCAACATCAACATAATAATCTTCTTTTAAAAGGCAATAGAGAAGATGACACCTGAGAATATTTAAGTCTGACACATGACTAATGGGCACCATGTTAGCTAACATGAATACCATCCAAACATGAGATAAGGTCTTCATATTTTTCCTTAAAATTCTTCATGGTTTCCCAGTTGGGCTTATTTGATGGGAGTGATTGGCTAAACAAAATTTTCTAACCACTTCATCATCATTAAATCCAACAATTCTAACTTTCAGCTGGTGATAAGTATAGTCATCATCACCTCTCTGTTGTAATGAATCTCATAGAAAGGCACTGATAGAGTCTCTATCAAAGGGCACCTATTTACCTCTAACCATTGACCTCATTTCCTGAGTTCCTTCACCTCCTGTCCAAGGATTAGCATAAAATTCATGGACTACCTCAAGATCATTCTTACTTAAGGGTTTTGCTAGCCCCATTCAGTTTCTTCTTTGTAGTCCATTTAAAAATAGATCATACTGCTTGGGTTGCAGTTGCACTATTCTCTCTGTAATGAAAGCCCAATTCTTAATTTCTTCATATCTTCTTTGTTTTTCTTTGTTTCCCAAACCTATTTCTTGATGGTGTTTTAGGGGAATTGGAGTCCATTCTTACCCTTTTACCTTTGTCAGTCTACGCTATAGTGCTTTTTGTATGTCCCATTTGCTGCAACACTATAGTTAGATACAACAATCATCAAATACATCAATTTGTTATAATTTAAACATCATAAGAATATTGTATTCAAATTTAACTCATAGTTTTACACCAACAGTGTAAAAATACTAAGATTGTGTATAAAAACCCAATTAATTCACATGTTTTGCAATATGATTTTCATAAAATCATTTTATCAAACACTTCATAGCCATCTCCAAAAAAAAAATGAATTTAATGAGTGTTTGGTACCCAACTAACCATAAAATAATCAATCCCCAACAATATGCGATCAAATTTATACCATAAATTTAAGATAATCATTATAAACCCAAAAATCCCTAAACTATTAAAAAATTTCAACCAATAATAATAAGCAATAGTTGTGAATAGAAATTTAACACATAAGGTAGGGCAAGAACACTTACATGTCAAGGATTAAGCAAGAAATGTGAAATTTGGAAGACAAAATTCTAGGGTTTTTTAGCACCAAGAATTATGAAATTCAGAGAAGTGGCCACTTTCATGTGTTTTTAAAAACGTTGTAAATGGGATCTTTTCTAGGCGAGCTATATCTCCCATGGGCGAGATTGCTCCAAAAAGCACCTTTCTTTTAAATCTCAACTCACCTAGACGAGTTATATCTTGCCCAGGTGAGTTTCCCTGCACAAAATTTTATGATTTTTTTATAAAAAAAACATGAATCTTATCCTAATAACAAAATAAACCAACTAAACTAAATAACTAAAAAAAATATTGGGTTCCCCCAGTAAGCACTTTATTTAACGTCATATAGCTTGGTGATTGTTTTTATCAAGGTGGATGACATTTTTGTTGCAACAATTTCCTGGTTACAACTTTAGTTCTTCTCGAGTATGGGCTTTTAAGTTCAATGGTTTCATCAGTCTTGAGTTTTTTTATAACCCTTAATCTTGACCCTTTTTTCTTCAACCCTATTGGTTGAAATTGTAATTTAGCATTTCTAAGCATTATTGATTTCCCTAGTCTACATTCAACCTTCACTATAGTTACCTCCTATTGGACTTTGTCTTCCTCTTTTGTCTCTAACGTAGATGCTTTTTTTTAGGAAGTTGCTCTTCTAAAATTTTTGGCACCAACTTTTTCTCTTCTGTTTTTGAAATGTGATGATATATAACTTCCTCAAATAAATTTGAGAGGTCCAATTACATTTTAGTGTTAGTAAAGGCTTCCTTTGTTGTATTTCTTTGTAAGCATTCCTTCCCTGCATTATAATATTTTAAACCATAAAAATTATTAAAAGTTACCTTGTCATCTTGAGCTCTTACTTTAAGCTTTCCCTCATCAACATCAATGATGATTCTAATAGTCTTAAAAAAAAAGGTTTGTCAAGTATCAAAGAAACCTCCTCATCTTCTTCCATGTCCATCACAACAAAATTCACGGGAAATATGAATTTGTCCACCTTAACAAGAACATCTTCAACCACACCATAAGAATATTTGATTGATATATCTGCTAACTATAGCATCATCTAGGTGGATTTAATCTCCAATTCACCTATTTTTTTCAGCATTACAAAATGAATTAAATTTATACTTGCCCCCAAATCCAGTAAAGCCTTGTCCATAGATAAAACAGCTATAGACATTGGAAGATTAAAACTTTTTGGGTTCTTGGATTTTAGAGACAAACCTTTTTTAATAATGGCACTACATCCAGCTTCTAGCTCTATACTCTTCTCATAAATATAGCTCCTCTTTTTTGTTAACAACTTCTCCATAGATTTCTCACAAGTTGGCTTTTTCTTCAGAGCTTCTGCAACATAATTGTTAGGAAGAAAATTATCAAAAAAAATCTCTCCTTATCTTTTTTTGAAGGAGCATGAGGATATGATAAATCTTTTACAAGAACACCTCTCTCCTTATTTTTACTGTTTTTCTCTTTTTATATTTTCCTCCTCACTCTTTTTCTTCTCTCTTTCTTTCTCATCTCTCTCTTAGCCTCAATTTTCCTTATTTTTTTCAGCAAATAAATTATCACCATCCATTTCAAATGCTATTTTACCACTTTTAGTGGTAATTCCATTGCAATGCTCCTTTGGGTTGGTATGGGTGTTGGTTGTGAACAATCTGTCTCTCTGTTAATTATTTGGAAATTTGTCCCAGCTGTGTTTCTAAATTTCTAATTGTCATCATATTATTCTCTTGACTAGCCAGAGTAGCTTTCATGAACTTTTCCAAGGTATCTTCAAATTTGTTCAGTCTTTCAGGAACTGAAGGATATAGAGGTTGTTGTTGTTGGAAAGGACCTTGCTTGTAGGATGGACCATTATCTTGTTTTCACCCAAAATTTTGATTCTGATTGCTTCTCCAACCTTGAGAATAATTATTATTGTTGGAGAAACCACCTTGCCTTCCTCGGTTGCCCATGTAATTTACTTTTGCTTCAAACTAATTGTTTTCATAAGAACAGTGACCATTGGGATGATCACCTCCGCAAAAATCATACCTTGTTGATTGACTCTGACTTTGAGAAGATTGTACATCTTAGCAATTTATCAATTTATGTAGTTAATGCTTCAAGCTGTTGTGTCAGAATTTTATTATGATTCAGGAGTGTAAAGTACTCAACTCTAACAACCATTTCTTCTAAATACATTTTCTAACATGTTGGGCTTGCTAATCTATTAATGCCAATGTATTAATAATCTTTGTGGTCTGTTCTACATCAACAACCATCATTGTGCCACCAGCTGCAACGTCTAGGAGCATCTTGGTATCAAATCTAAGACCATTATGAAAAATGTTCAATTGAGCAATGTCTTCAAACCCATGATTTGGGCATATGCTCAACATCATTTCAAATCTCTCTCATGTCTCACAGAAGGCTTCACCTGCTCCTTATCTGAACATAGAAATCTCATACTTTGATTTGATGTAGCAAGATAATGGAAAAAATATTTGTAGAAATTCTCTACATCCTTCTAGCTAGCGAGGCTCTGATTTGGAAGTGATTTGAGTCATTCTTTAGCCTTTCCTACCAATGAAGAAAGAAATAAACGCATATAAACATTTTCAATATCCTCTTATTGAAAGCCCATTGTGTCCCACCAATTCATAAAATGTAGACAAATGTGTATATGAATCCTCATGGTCCATTATTGTAAAGTGATGGGCACTTGTAACACTAATAAATGCAGGTTTCATTTGGTGGTAGTAGGTATGGCATAATCTCTAAGTGTTCTCCTAGGAGGTGGTGTTTTCCTCCTTAAAAATATTAATGGGAAGAGAAGAAGAGGTTGAGGATTCTTCTCTAGTGTCTCCTTGTTTTCCTTTTCTCTTTGTCCCTAGTTTCTTCTAGTTTCCTTTTCAATCTTTGATTTAAATAATAATTGATATTTGAAAATCTGACCTCTTAATATCATATAAGACAGCTCACTCAAAAGTTAGCACAAGGATTCACTAGTAGTAAAAAAAATATTAAACTTTTACAAATTAAAATGGAAAACGGCTAAAATAAAATAAATTTAAAATAATTCAGAAAATAAAGTAAAAAAAATCTGCAAATAAAATAAAATTCAAACAATAAAAAAAACAAAAACAAAATTAAAATTAAAATTAAAATAATCACAAATATTTAAGAATTTGTATTCAAAAAATTAAACTACTTTTGGCAACGGCGCAAAAAACTTGATGACTATCTTAGGCAAGTGTGTTGTGTGAGAAGTAATAATTTGTCACTAAGAACGGATATCGAACCCACAAAAGTATAAGATTTACTAAATAGAAAACAATAAGTAAAAGTTTGTAGTATGTTTGTTGAGTGTGAATGCAAGAAGGTAAATAAAGTAAAGAGTTATTGATTCAATTGGGAAAATTGGGATTGGGGTTCATCCTTCTCACTCTTTTGTATTTTGAAAAGCATAATAATATTCTATTTTTTAATTGATATTAATGTCCATACAAAATTTATTTATATTGATTTCTCGGGTATAAAATTATTAAAAATGACTCCTAAATATCGATTCCTCGCATATTTATAAAAACTTTTTATCCTTACAATTATAAGTTGATAAAAATTAACATTTCAAATTTATTTCTAGCATTCAAATATGTTAAGCATTATCATTTAGGTCAGAAACTTAGAAATACTTTTCAGGCAAATATAATTATCAAAATCATGATAAACTAGCTTTACAAATAAAATAACAATACCAATAATCAATTAAGAACAAAAAAATATTATGTTTAAATATCACCTTAATACAAGAGAGATTGAACAAATTACTCTCAATCCCAAATGGTGGAATTAGCCACTCATGTTGGCCACTACAAACATGGAAAGCAAGAAAAGATGATCCATGATATTTCTCATTGATGACTTCCTCCTCTAGAATTTTTTATCTCATTTTATTCTCCTAATGATGAATATAATTGTGTCTAATGTCTCCTATTTAACCTAACTGGACTTTGACTAAGTGACTTCTCGCCTAAGTGTGATTGGACTCACCTGGACGAGTTGGACGAGAAAAAGTCAGACCTCTCTGGAGTGAGCTCGCATGGGTGTGATTGGACTCGCTTGGGCGAGTTGGACGAGAAAAATTCCAACCTCTCTGGAGTGATCTCGCCTGGGCGAAATTGGACTCGCTTGGGTGAGTACCTCTGAAGTGCTTCTAGCTTAAACTAGTTTTTGGGCAAGTTTTTAACATTCCAACCTTTCCTTTTCATTTTGTCTATTCTCCTTTAACCCTTCCCCTACAATCCTGAAAAATTACCACAAATTTTAGAATAAATTATTTTTACTCATGTTATAATTTCAAAATATGTAAAAAAAAAAGTATTAATTAAAAATTAAATTATAATTATTTTATCAATAAATATTCGTAAGTATCTGTATTTGAATATAAAATATTACTTAAATATGACACTTACCAGTGAGCCACTAATATTAAAAGTATTAATAATTTTCTTGATATCCAAAAGATAAGAAGAAATGGAGAATCTTTTTTTGACGAACGAAATTAAACCTTTAATTTCTCGACTTTGGCTGATGTACGAGAAGCGTAGTATGTACAATATTTTTCCCCAAAAACTTAAGACCCACCGTGTGATAGGTGTTATCATAGAAGCAATAAGTCACACTCTAATAAGTTGGTCTTGTTTTTCATGGTTGAGAAAATCAAATGTTTATGTTGTTATTGAATGCATCATCCACGATTTTCAGTTTCAAAGTTTTTCATGGTTGAGAAAATCAAATGTTTATATTGTTATTGAATGCGTCATCAATGATTTTCAATTTCAAAAATATGTCAGAGTCATCCAAAAAAAACATGTGAATTGAAGTCAAGTATGATAGTCAAAATTGACTATTGTCATTTGAGATAGTTATCATCATGAAGTTCAAGGGTGATAAAAGTGTTGAAAGTATGAGAAACAAAGAAAAAATTTATAAAAAAACCTTCTATGTTTAGAGCACAAAAAGATGGAGAGTCGTGATTAAAGAAGGAGGGGGGAAAAAAAGATAGAAAGAGAAGAAGCATGTAACATAAAATTCAAAGTGTATTACTCATACAGAAGAAAGTCTATGATATATCCAATGTCTTTAAAATCGTGATCTAGGTAATAGTTTAGGTAATATGCATGTTGGGCATATATAATGGCACATGCGTAATGTATTATGATTTCAAAGAGTTACTATCAGTGAGCAATGCTTTATCAAATATTAAATTGAAAGTTATTAGAAAGGCTTTCAAAGGAACACAAGATATCTTTTGGGATAATCATGGTAATTTATCGACTATCGTTGGAGAGGAATCTTCTCTTTCTATGGAAATTTTAGCTATTATCTTCGCTCTTAAACATGTGGAAAGAATTCTTTAGAAAAAAAAATCTTCATTGAATGTCATTCGAAGTTGACTCTATAAATTGTTAGTAACGATAGTATTATTTTGTGATGATTTCGTGTTAGACAGACGAAGTGCACGAATTTTGCTCAATAGATCTGTTTATATATTTAATTTCTCGACTTTGGCTGATGTACGAGAAGCGTAGTATGTACAATATTTTTCCCCAAAGACTTAAGACCCACCATGTGATAGGTGTTATCATAGAAGCAATAAGTTACACTCTAATAAGTTGGTCTTGTTTTTCATGGTTGAGAAAATCAAATGTTTATGTTGTTATTGAATGCATCATCCATGATTTTCAATTTCAAAGTTTTTCATGGTTGAGAAAATCAAATGTTTATATTGTTATTGAATGCGTCATCAATGATTTTCAATTTCAAAAATATGTCAGAGTCATCCAAAAAGAACATGTGAATTGAAGTCATGTATGATAGTCAACATTGACTATTGTCATTTGAGATAGTTATCATCATGAAGTTCAAGGTGATAAAAGTGTTGAAAGTATGAGAAGCAAAGAAAAAATTTATAAAAAAACCTTCTATGTTTAGAGCATAAAAAGATGGAGAGTCATGATTAAAGAAAGAGGGAGGAAAAAAAGATAGAAAGAGAAGAAGCATGTAACATAAAATTCAAAGTGTATTATTCATACAGAAGAAAGTCTATGATATATCCAATGTCTTTAAAATCGTGATCTAGGTAATAGTTTAGGTAATATGCATGTTGGGCAGATATAGTGGCATATGCGTAATGTATTATGATTTCAAAGAGTTACTATCAGTGAGCAATGCTTTATCAAATATTAAATTGAAAGTTACTAGAAAGACTTTCAAAGGAACACAAGATATCTTTTGGAATAATTATGGTAATTTATCGACTATCGTTGGAGAGGAATCTTCTCTTGCTATGAAAATTTTAGCTATTATCTTCGCTCTTAAACATGTGGAAAGAATTCCTTAGAAAAAAAAATCTTCATTGAATGTCATTCGAAGTTGACTCTATAAATTGTTAGTAACGATAGATAGTATTATTTTGTGATGATTTCTTGTTAAACAGAGAAAGTGCACGAATTTTGCTCAATAGATGTGTTTATATATTTAACTAATTATACTTTTTATAAAGACCAAACTTTTGCATGATGGTCATATATTCTTAATTTTATATTCTTAATTTTATAGGTTATGATTTTTCTAAAGATAATATGGTTTATATGTTTTTCATTTTTCTTAGTCTTTTCTGCCATGAACTTTGATCTTCTGTAATTTTTCCCTTTCTCATTTAGAGTCTGCAAAAAACTGACCATGAAATTAGCAAATAACGTATTTTCTTTTGGTATGGTCACAAATATCATCTAAATTATTATCATTATTATAATTATAAAACAAAGTATAGAGATATCTAGCATCTATATAAAGCTTTCTATAAAAAAAAATTAAAAGTAGTATACTTGTGTCAAATCTATCGAGTGTATTTCTAAGCTTTATAAGAGAATGTATTTCTAACATTTCCCGTAATAGCTAAACCTTAGACATAACAATACATGCTTCGAGATTTATTTGCATTATTTATTAAGAAACATAACGGGCACAGATGAAAACATAACACATATTATCCTTATTACTATCTTCATCGTAGCAAATTATGGGATATGATTTGAAGGGCTAGCATGGTTAACATCATCCACAACTTTTATTTGACAAGAACAGGCTTTTCCGTGGTACTGGAAAACTTCTGTTTCCCAGAAACAGCTTCCGCTACTGACAACACTGAAACAGCTTCTGCTACTGACAATGCTGCCACTAGGCTGGCATCTACTCCTGAATCTTCCTTAGGGACTGATCTTCCACTCCAACGTACAAGATCTTTGATGGTGGTTTGGAGCTCAATATCCTTAATCAATGATTCCAAACTCACATGCACACCTGAACAATCCAAAGCACACACTTAGATCACAATAATCACAGATTATCTAGCAGAGTTAACTGTGATGACAAAGCTTAGGACTTACGGTATCTCCAATAGTGCTTTGGATTTGTAGGGTCATTGATTGTCTCCTCTGTTGCAGGGCGTGTTGTATATTCTTCTTTTAATGCTAACAAGTCCTGTTCACATGCTCCACCAGATTAAGGGCATGAATTTCATGTGCAGATAAACAACAAAAATGAAAATGGTCCAGATAGCCATAAATCAAAGTTTTCTTTCACCCTTTTATATCAACATGACTACTGAGAATACCTGAAGAGGGAAGATTGCCCACATTGATGGAGCTTCAAAATGTTGCCTTAGAACAAAATGTGCAACTTCTGGAACACATTGATCCGGAGGCAACTCATCTGACTCCACAACATTTTTGAAAAACCGGAGTCTTCTATCTTCATCTTCTTCCCACCAAGCACGCAAGGTAGAACAATCATGACATGATGGGGCGCATACCTGCACATTGCCGCAAGTCACCCAATCAAAGCTAGTGGTAGGACCTTTTCTTTATTTATTTTGAATTCAGGGATTAACTTCACACCGCTATACACTTTTTGAGACCAAATTAACCACTTTGTGTTGCTTATCTAATCACATGCCTTCTGAACAACATAAACTTTCACTTCATTTCAGCATAAACCATAAGACATTTTGAGTTACTGTTTTAGGTATTTAGGGAGAGAAAAATATGATAGAATAGAATGAATATTCTGATGATGAGTTAATCGTGATACAATATGATGCAAAACATAAAGAACTAGCCCTATTTATAGAAACTAATCCTAAAAGATAATCAAAAGATATTATTATTTATTGTAAGATACAATCCGGATATTAGATATTCTTCATATATATTCTGATAATTTTCTAAACACTTTGGACAAAGTAAGATTTGTTTATAGAGGATTCATCATCCTGCCAACCTAAGGATGGTTTTGTATTATTATTTTCTCAAAGTGCAACCGTGAAATCTCAATAAAAATAGAAAGTAAATATGTTTCCATTAGTTCAATCAAGAGAGCAGAAATGAAATAAGGACAAAGACAAGCAATAGCACATAGAAGCCTTACCGTCATGTAGCTGTACTGAGAAGGAATACCAAATTCCAGATCAGGTTCATTGGGCATACGCTGAATGCGCAACCCAACTAGTCCCAGTTCTTGCATAACCTGCATTTCAAATTTATAGTAAAATCCTTTTAATGTACCTAAAATAAAAATCTAAATTTTTCAAGATCTTTGGGACAAGTCATAATGTGTGGTCTGAAAGTGAAATAAAGATTGATTTTCTTGATTAAGAGAGCTTGAGGAAAACATAATGGGCATACAGGGTGGACACAAGATGGAATGAGGCCCAAATCTTCCCCACAGGCCAGCATGTCTGATGAATTTAGAAGTACAGGCAGGGTTTTCAATGCATTTTGACTCCAAAGATTCTCTTGACGACAGAAGTAGTAGTCATTGTATAATCTCTTGAGAACATTCTTGCTGTATAACATGACAAGCAATAAGAGATCTAGTGAGTAGATATTTCCAAGAAGAATGTGGAAAAAATAAATTGTACTAGATGAAGAACAGTTTTCTGCATAGAACTTTGCTTAAAAGTGGCATGATTGTAGGAACCATCCTCAGTAGACAGCACGCACAAGTCGCGGATTATCAAGGTACCTATGATCATCCAAATCCTGGAAACTTGAGGTATCTTCAAGATTGAAACGAGGATAAAATTTTCTTGGATACTCTGGATCTCGGATTAAGACTATATTCTGCAAGCCAATAGCATAGAACATAATGTAGGACTTCCAATACCAAAATAACACAGATAACAAGACAGAATAAAATTCAAAATATATTAAAAGAGAATCCAAATTTAAGATTGAAGTATGTAAAAATTTAGTTACCATCAATGTAAAATATTTCATGCTACTAATTAATTAATAAGAAAGTGGCACATCATTGCAGTAACTAAGGTTTTGGCTTTCAGTTCAGTGCAATAGTAGATTAAACCAACAGAACCATATTGTTTACTGAATAGATTAAAACTCTTAACAAGTCTGTAAATCAAAATCAAAATAAAACTTAATTAGATTTAACTTTCCGAGTAAATATAAACAGGGACAGAAGTGGAATATGAACAAGGAAGCAAATTTGATAAAGCTACCTGTGAAAGATCGAAAAGATTGCGCCGGAGTTTGTCTTCACTCTCCAACAATAGAGAACTTCCTGCACAAGTTTTCAGTTTCGAAGCAATTTTTTTCTCTGTGTTGCTATCCTCCTTGAACTAAAACCATTTATTGAAAATAAAATAAATTAACACTCGGATAGAATATATGTTGATTAAAAGATAGTGGACAGCAAATTTAACCATTGAATGGCATATCTAGATTTAACCAACAAATCTGGACATTTTATGTTATCACATCATACATGACAAAATCTATAAACCCCTCAGATTGGTGCCACTGAATCCTAAATGTTAGTTGACTACACTTCTTTACCAACATATAGCAAGAGGTTTACCTATAGGTACAGAAATAACTTCAATCTTGAATGGTCAACACACTTTTGCCTAACAAATAAGCAACCATGCAACCTATATTGTTTTATCATGAAAAAAGGTTTCCATTTACGAATACTTCAATAAAGAATATCAAACATGTCTGTGTTTTGTGAAGAAGAGATACTATCTACTGGATTTCTGAAAACAAAAATTTTAAGCAAATCGTGGATTTCATTTCAAAACTATTTAAACTCCAATGCAATAAGGATAGATAATAGCACTCACATCTTCCACGAAGGTAATAAATGTGCTGATCTTAAGGCTAACATAGGAGTTGATAATAAATTGGACTTCTTTTAATTTGATTCTTTATCTATTATGTAAACACCAATTTTTTAGGAATCGTAACCTTCCAAAATTTAGGTTTTGTTAGCTTCCTGGGATGGTTTTCCTTTTCTTGGCATAGGTTTGGTTTGGCTCCCATATGCTGGTTTGTATTTTTTTCATTTCTTTTCTTTTATGGATGTTCATTTGATGGCAAATGATTGTTGAAGTTTTAGAATGCCAACCTAGTTGTGATGCTAAAGCTTAATATGTCTAACATGATTTATTTAAAAAAAAAAAACTTCCACTCTCACTTCTTTCTACCTCAAGCAGCTAAGCATCAATAACACACTTGTATAATTGAAAGAACAGCAAAAAAGGCAGAGGAACATAATAACAACAGTATTAAAAAAAAAGCAGATTACTCAACTTCATACAAATCTGGGAGTAGAAAAATCAATCATGTGTAACTCATGCTTTTTGGTTGGAATTAGGTTCCACCTTAATTTAGACTGAACCAAGCAAAGTCCATTCATGTAAAATTTATGATGAAATCTAAAGGCATGTGCTATGTGGAAGTATATAATCAAACAGAAATTAATAAATAATATACATAAACTATACAAAAAAGGATTATCACCTCATAGAAGTTCTTGTCAAGTTCATTTAGAAAAGTTGTTGCAACAAATGTCCAAGCTGCTCCAAATTTTTCCTGAACAACAATGAATATGAAATAGTATAGCTTATCTTGAGAAAAACATTTACAATTCTACAAAACATTACAGAAATTCAGCCTGGAGGTAAATTTATTACATACAATGAAAATGCAACTGTAATAGCCTAAATAGGTAGACTACTAACCTCTAACAATTCCCGCTTAATATATGGGCGACTCAGGCGATTAAAGTCCCATATCCCTTCTCTTTCAAGTTCTTCCTACAACACATAAGGCATGAACTATAAATTTACTAAAAGCAGAGCAAGAAAAAGAAGTTTCTTATGCAAGTTAGAGCAGTTCAGCACACATTCACGGCATCAAATGCCCTTTAAATTTAAGAGAACAAGAGGATACCTGACTTAGAGGTATAGATGGTCGGAATTTTCCAACTAGACCTGTTGCAGCATGATCTGGAAGTTCCCATATACGGAAGAATCCCAATATGTGATCAATCCTGTAAGCCGTAAAATATTTTGCCATCTGGCATTGATTTAAGAGAAAAAGAATATCTTCAGCTTATATATTTAAGTTTGGATAGATATTATCTTCTTAAGGATAAGAATAAGATCAGGAACTCAAAACCAAAACCTGTGTCAATCGAGCTCGCCACCAACCATAGTTGTCTTTTGACATTTCTTCCCAGTTATAAGTAGGGAAACCCCAATTCTGGCCATTTTTGTCAAAATAATCTGGAGGTGCCCCAGTAGAAGTGTTCATTCGGAACAAATTTGGATAAACCCAGGTGTCCACACTGTTTCTGTCAACTCCAATAGGAAGGTCTCCCTTTAATATCACTCCCTTCTTTCTTGCATACTCTGCAGCTTCTGATAACTGTAGTCAGAATAAGAAGTAAATGGTAAGATTTTATTTGTTTTAGTGATTTGATAGTCATGAAGAACTTACAGGGGATAGGATTTAATTTAATTTACTTGTAAATGTAAATGATATTGAACATAGTAGTGGAAGCAAATTATCTCATAGTGCAGGCTGTCCTTGGAAACAAGCTTCTCTAGCTGTAAACAAAAGGAAATATAAAACCTCAAATATAACCGTGTAAAAAGAAAAGAGAATAAAAATTACACCAAGGCATATACCTTATCATCTGAATAATGAGCAAAACGACCCCATTGACTACGATCTGATGTTTCAAAGAAGTCCCGCAGGAAAGAGAAAGCAGCATAGGGTTTCAACCAACCCTAATAACATCAAGATTAAAGCTGAGTCAGATGGAAGGTTGGCCTCCATCACTAGAAGCAGAGGCAGATCCAAAAAAACTACTCACTAAAGATTCAGAGATTAATGGTTTTTCTATAGATCTGATATGATTCATAATATTATGATGTTGTTTAATTCAAGAAATTAACCCTGCCTTGTGAGGAAAAGATAAAAGGGCTATTTTTTTGTAGTTTCTCAAGAAATAGTTGATCATGGAAATTTTATTACAGAGGAGAGAAAAAAAAATGTACAAAAAACAAAAAGATAAGACATATAAAGCATCTTTTGCCACCATATTAAACAGGAACCCAATGCAGTAGTAAGACCTCATTCTCCAAAAAGAACTCCTGGAAGGAACTTGAATTGAGTATCAAATCTTTCTCTTCAGCGAAAACTTTCTTAGCAATTGAGAGTTTAGTGGCCATTGTAGCTTCATAATCAACATCCTGTAGGGACACAATATTAACCATAAGGAAGTTGTCATTTACCAATATGCTTTTGGTATAAAAAAAATGACAAAATTAACAACATATTTGCAGTAAATAAACCAGAAGTACAGCTCCAATTTACTCCCTAAAAATCCAAGTGTCAGTCACTTTTGTCCCCAACTTCAAAAAATTCTCACTTGAATATTGACTTAACAAAATGCCACATTCACTGAAGCACTTTTGGTTGCAAAACTTATCTCAATTCCGGGAGTACTACAACTACTAAGTTTATTTACACAGGTAAAAGTAAAGATTGCTCTCATAATTGTTTGTAAAAGGATGTGTTTTTAGTTTCTCTTATTTCAACCCTTGAATTGAATCTAAGAGGTACTCTATTCAACTAACGGCAGGAATTGAATTTTCAAAGAAAAAAACTGTTGCTTTTAAACACCAAATTATAATATTAATTACATCTAAAGGTTTTGTAGTGTCATTGCACTTAAAAAAAACAAGAGTGAGGTGACATTGAAGACTGAAATTATTATACCACGCATCATTAAACCCTTAGAAACGAACATCCTTTTTATTATACAAATAATCAGGATATAGTGGTGTTTGCTCAGAACTGATATTTATTTAAAACATAAGGAGTGACTAAAAAGACAAATTATTTAGACTTTGTATCAGCCTTTCAACAATGCATTTCACAAATTAGAGAATACTCTTTTATAGAGACTTGATAGCATTACCTTCCCATCTAATTGCTGTTTTGCCTTGTCAATGTCTTTCTGTTTAAAGGAGCCGCAAAGCATTTCAAATATCAGCATTTTGAAACTGTTACTGTTGCTACTTAATAGATAATAAAATTCCTAAACATAACCTTGATCTCCTCTGGTATGTTCTTGGAAAGAGCCTGTACTCTCAGGTACAATGGATGCAATGCAAAGACCGATAGTGAACTGAAAAGCAAACAAATACAAGATCACTCAGGTCTCAATAATTAGTCTATGAAATGTCTCACACAATATTTAGTCACAAAAAAAAACACTCATGAATATGAAATTGGACTGAATGCCTCATATCATCGAGAAAATCCCATTTAATAAGAATTTTTAGCGTTACACAAGGAAACTTAGCCAATAGCTATGCAAGGAAACTTCGTTTAATTCATGACTAATTTACAGCTATTCAAAGTTGTCAATTATTGAGATAAAACAGCAAGTAAATCAGCAAATAATACTGCATAGAAATACTGCACAGGGGAACAATAAGGAAGAAGTAAATCGAGGATTTAGCTAATCGTGTTGAAATCCCCCTCAAATTGATGTTGGTGGATCTTTTCAAGCATAAATTTGCCAGCCAGAAATTAATAGTGAGATTGAGACATGGTCTTAGTAAAGAAATAAACAATATGGGGATACATGACGAAGACAAATGAGGTAGGCATAACAGATATAGTGACAATCAACCTTAATGTCCTAGCTACATTCATGAAACATGGGATTGGCAACAAGCTGAATAGCACTAGCATTGCTAGTGTTAACAAAGTCCATCTTTTAAGATAGTATCAAACCTCATTCTAGCAAGGTTTGGTAGGCCTATTGTGTCATCCGCTATCAGACTACCATTAGACTATCCACAAATATCTACTCCTATGCTCGAGATGTCTAGTCTTTGGCACGAGGAGGTGTATTAGAGGTCTCACATCAACTAGAAATATAACTAAATTATATAGTATATAAGTGAATGCAAACTTTATTTTACAAGTCGATTTTCTAAAATTGAATTGAGTTTAAAGTCCACTTTCTTAAAGTCGACATGAAGAAGCACTTCAAATTCAATTCCATAGGAGTTTGGATAGAATTGGCATCTAGCAATTTAGCCAAAGTGAAGTTCTGGTCCTGGAGGTATAATATCAATCACTTCATGCTCATCCAATGTATCTACTATAGTGATTTCGTACCCCCCTTTTTCTTTTCGTATTATTTTTTTGACTATACCTGCTGCTGTAG
>Ga0123342_1004903_pt1 | contig 19999 bp, 21 predicted proteins | sample Turbeawhitnodule_FD_89960 | JGI IMG/M metagenome (GOLD analysis project Ga0123342, IMG submission 89960) | Root nodule microbial communities of legume samples collected from Mexico - Turtle bean Mexico white nodule | ecosystem: Host-associated > Plants > Roots > Nodule | place: Mexico: Nepantla... | reverse complement strand
CTTGCATTAGTGGTCTCGAAGCACTCTTTCATTGTCTTCGTGGTTTCTTGTGGATTTTTTGGTTTGCTCCGTTGCTGCTTCCCTGTCCGTCGTCGCTTCTGCTGCCGCCACCGTTGTTCGCTCTCGTGATTCTTCATCAATCTTGGCTTCACACAAGATTGACGATGTTTTAAAATTTTTAATTTTTTTTAATGATTCGGCATGTACAAGTGCGGTTAAAGCAAATAACCGCACTTGTAAATGGTATTTATAAATGCGGCTCTATATAGCCACATTTATATTTCTTGATTTACAAGTGCGTGTTGATCAAATGCGGTTATAAAGCCGCATTTATAAATTCAAAAAAACCGCATTTGTTTTATGTTTCTGCACTAGTGCTACTTTCATAACTATTATGATATTTGTGTGAGAAAATCACAATTAACCATAAATAATATCATATATTAGAATTGTGACTATAATTTATGAAAAAATACATTATAAGTTCCTTAAAAGTGGTATATTTCTAATTAACACTCAAATATCAAAACTTTCATGGCAAAATTTCCTAACACATACATTTTTCTATTACAACTAATAGTAGTGATAATTTTTGTGTACATTAAATCTTTTTATTCAATTAATATAGCAATATCCTACTTTTCTTTCTTTATTATTCTTATTTTATTATAAACTTATTCTATTTTATAGTTTATTAGTTATAAATAATATGTTATAAAAATATTAACTTTTGTATGACATTTTTCTTCACAGTTTGGTATAAATATGTGAAAAGATGAAAGAGGCTCATCTTGAATTACTTTCCAAACAAGCAACTATTATAATTTGGAGTTAAACTAGATATTTTAGGTTTTGCAATGTAATTATTCTCATCACTTATATGATGTTATTTCAATATTATTGCTTATACTATAATTAGAAAGAAACTTCTAATTGAATCATATTTAAGTATGAAATGTTGTTGATAAATTTTGTGTTCGTATTTTCATCTTAGGAATTAATACAAAACTTATGTGATTTAGATTCTTTCACATGAGAAATTAGGTGACATATGTTGTAACATTGTAAAAATGGTTAAGAGAGAGAACGAGAGGGAAAAGAAACTACAAAATCAATCATGCAAAAAAATATATCTTCATTATGTACGGAGGAAAGGTACATAAAAGCAACAAAGAGGAAAAAATGCTCATATTATTAGCATCCCCCTTAAATTTATGATTGGATTAACAACAACTATAAGTTTATGTCTAAACTTATTGAAATAAGAACCAAAAATAGGTTTAGTTAGTGTTCTCGCCGACTGACTCAACCGTTGTTGACTTAAAAGGCAGACGGTGGCTCCTCCTATCTCCTAGTGGTTTTCGCTCTCTCCTTGGGTAACTGAGAGTGGCTCCGTTGAAACAGAGGGGGCCCTACCTATTGATTGCACTCCGACGATCAAGTCGGTACTGGGCTAAAAAATAGTAAAGTATGTAAAGCATTTTCAGTCTTAGAAACGACGTCCCTTTTTAGGATTCTTACCACCCTTTATATAGGCTGTGATTAGGTCAACTTCCCTATCCCACAAGGATCTTTCCTTAAGTGGAATTAGGGTTACTGGTGAGGCATCTTGTGACGCGTTGCACAAGCTTAGCGCAGTCACGACACAAGACTTGCCTCTGCTGGAGTGATATATCTCTAACACTATGGACACCAGGGTAACAACTCATGTCCCAACGCTGTAACGTTGTCTGCTCTGTGGGTGCCCTAATTATTCACGTGCCATGCATGCAGAGTTTCCCTTGAAACCCTAACCCCTACGAGCCTTAGCGCCTTCGGGGAACACTTGCTTGTGTCGTACCCAAATATACTATACACACCCTATGCATGATCCCCTCGTGATTTAGGTCTTTCTGGTATTTGGGTGTTAACTCACGTTAACTCATATTATTTGTGGGTCCCAGCTTACGTGGTCCATTGTTACTGTCGGACCACCGAGGTCCGATGTCGACGTCTGATGTCGACCTCTTCTTCAGTCGAGGTCCGAGGTCTGATCAGTACACAAGCCCCCCAGGCTCGAGCTGTAACTTGTTTCAGCGAAGAGGCTAAGTGATCGCCCACGGCGACCTACATGGCGCTAAAGTGATGGGATGTGAACAGTGCACTGAGGTGACGTTTCACCATACTTTTTTAATTAGTGTACACGTGGCAGGATAAATGACTAAGACTTGTTGCCGCTTGCGCTTCTTCGTATACGTTAAACCCCTCAAAACCCCTACGCTCCTTCACTGTTTCATTACTTCTCTAATCATTTCTCAAGCATTCCTTGCTCTCAAACGCTCTCTCTTCTTCCTTATCTACTACGACCCTTCGAACCTTAATTGCTCAAAGGTATGTTTTTTACTTTATGGTCACCCCTGCTTTATGATTCTAATGCCCATATCATGCCATAACTGTTCTGGGACTGATTATATTTTCTGCACTTTATGATTCATGCTCTTCATTTTCGCATCTCTTTGCTTTTTGAATTTCTGAAATGCTCCAACTCTTCTTTCTGAACTCTGCCCTTTTCTCTCTTTTTTCCTTCTCCTTCCCTTAGCTTTTCTCCTCGAGATGGCTCGAATGAAAACCACTCCAAACCCTCCTCCTTTCATCAACAACCAAACTCTATACCGTTGGGCTCCTGACAGCCCTATAACCGAAACTTCAAAAATCACCTCCTTTAAGGAGATAAAGGCGTATAAGGAGAGCGAGTCCAATGAAAAATTATGCATTTTCGGGAAGGAGCACGACAGGTTCGTGAAGGTTTTTCCTTGCAGGGAAGGCGTACCTGTGTGCGTTGATGACCGCGCGGACCCAGAAGAACCCTTCTTCTTTGCGTACTCCACTATCTTCAAAAGGCTCAAGCTCCGCTTGCCATTCACGGGGTTCGTGGGCGCGCTTCTCACCGAGGTCAACGTGGCCCCTGTCCAGCTACATCACAACAACTAGGCGTTCGTCAGGGCCTTCTCTATACTTTGCAGCCACTTTGACCATAAGTCATCAGTGGACGTCTTCCTGTACTTCTTCGAGGCCAAGAACCTAGGGAAGAAGCTGTGGATGAGCTTCAACGAGGTCGCTGGAAGAGTCTTGTTGTCGCTCTTCCAGAAATCGTATAAGGGCTTCAAAGGGAAGTTCTTCAAGATATGTTGTAGCAAGTTCGACCCTACCCTGTTGGACGGGTTTTCCCTCTATTGGGTGGAGAAACCAGGGCTCAAAAAACCAAGGTGCCTTGAGGACTTGGCCCTACAAGATCGGGAGGTATGCGATTTCTTCTCCAACTTTGAGGCGGTGTTTAGCACCGTGGAGTTGATCAAACTCGAGTACAGCCCCAAGGCTCTCAAGGGCTACATTGGTACCCTCCCTTTCTTCCTCTGTTTCTGCTTTATGTGTTACTTTTGACTCGTGTGCTTTATGGGTTTGGACTCTTATGTGTTGTTATCTTCTTATGTAGGGATGGTGCTCAATGCCGAGAAGAGGAAACAACTAGCTGAAGTGGCCCTTCAACGCAAGGTTGCTCCTGGACCTTATGATGCCAATGCCTCTACTACTGCTGGTTCTACCCCAGGCCCTTCTGCACCATCCCCTCTAGACCAAAGGCAGAAGGGGGTGGCTGAGGCCACTAGCACTAAAGACGAGGATACCTGCTCAGGCCTCATTTTCAAGAGGAAGAGGAAAGTCGATGTTGCGGTGCCTGCGAACTCAACTTTGGATGATCGCGCCCCATCCTTTAGGGAACACCCCCCAAGCGCCTCTTCCCTTCGCGACCTCGTGGTACAAGAAGGTGGGGGGAGAGTGCCTCTGGGGGCAATCATGGTGTGCCTTCTGTTGACCTGACCACCTTCCTCCAACGGGCCCTTCTGTCCTTCCAAGATCAGGAAATGATGGAGAGTATGGACGAAGACCCCCTACAAGAGCACGCAACCAAGTGCCTCAGGGACTTTCTCGTAGCATCTAGTCTTACCATGACTAAGATGCGGAAGCTGAAAGAGGCGGCTAGTCAAGACGCCCTTCAGATCAAGGAGTTCAAACACCGTGAAACTGCCCTTTACTTGGAGGCGACGGATCTTCGCAAATCTGAGATAGCGGTCAAGAAACTCCTTTTCGAGAAGTCCCAGGAAGCTTTGGGGGCCCATACCAAGGTCTTGTCTCTTCGAACTAAAATTATTGGCTTGACGGAGAAGGCGGAAGATTCGCAGGAGAAGATGGCTAGGCTCGAGGAGAAGTCATCTCAACAGGAGGAGCGGCTTGCCAAACTGGAGGAAGAGCTAGCCCGCAAGGATGAGCTCTTCAAACAGACTAAGGTGTAGCTTACCAATGATGTTGTTGATGCCTATACTGCGAGTTTTGAGGATGTCATGGCCCAAGGTGCCTGCGTGCACCCTGGGGTGGATCTTTCTCAAATCGGCTTGTCAAAGAAGATTGTTGGTGGGCAGTTGGTCAATGCTAAGGGTGACTCCTTCTGTTGTAATTATTTGGCTGCTTGATAAACAATTGTCATTTGTAAACATATATATATATATATATATATATATATATATATATATGTTTCTTATATATATCTGCTTTCTCTTGAACTGCTCCTTTTTGTTGTTAACTACTTTGCATGTGTTGAATTAGTCTAACAACGCTTTAGGACTTTTCTAACTTAGGTAACACCCTCCTTGACCATTCACTTGACCTTAACCCTTCTTCATCGTCTTAGGGTAGAGATGGTGCTTGCCTGAACTCTTACTTCGCCCTATCTTCTGTCCAACAAAGATAAGGGAATTGTTGCTCTTGACCTTGGCGTATAAGGGCAAGGGAGATCTTTAACTAGGAACCACATTGTTCTCGACCTTGTCTTATGAGGCAAGGGTGAGGCTAACATAGCTGGTCTCGACCTTTCCACATAGGGGCAAGGGAGATATATATCTGGGAACCATTCTGACCTTGCCTTACGAGACAAGGAAAAGGTTCCTATTTTTGACCTCACCCTAGCCGTACAGAGGCAGGAGAGGATTTGAACTGGTAACTGTTCTGTTCTCAACCTTGATTTTCCACACAAGAGGGACGCTCACTAAGAACCATACTATTCCTAGTCTTGGTGTTTTTAATTCAAGGGAAATGTTTAACTTGCTTACTGACCTCATCCTTTGCAAAGGAGGATTTTTACTGGGAACCATCTCTCTCGACCTTGGCGTTCCCACGCAAGAGGGAGGCTCACTAAGAACCATATTGTTCCCAGTCTTGGTGTTTCTAAACCAAGGGAGAGGTTCACTTTTGCTAACCTCGTCCTTGCCGTATAGAGGCAAGAGAGGATTTTAACTGGTGAACCATATTGTTCTCAGACTTGGTGAACTCACACAAGAGGGAGGCTCACTAAAAACCATATTGTTCCCAATCTTGGCGTATGTAACCAAGAGAGAGGTTTGTTTTTGCTGACCTTGTCTTTGTCGTATAGAGGCAAGGGAGGATTTTAACTTGCGAACCATGTTGTTCTCAGCCTTGGTGAACTCACACAAGAGAGAGGCTCATTGAGAACTTGTTCCCAATCTTGGCGTATCTAACCAAGGGAGAGGTTCGCTTTACTTCACTGTACAATTGAAAAACATATCTTTAACTGAATAACTGAAATTTTATTGGGTGACCTCATTAAAAAACTCTGATAAGGGAAAAAGAGTGTCCCTTAAGTCTGTGTACAATGAAATAACTTAACTAAAATAAAACTTAATGTTGGTTGCGTTCCACGTACGAGGAACCGCTCCACCCTCTAAGGTCTCAAGCCTGTATGCTCCATTCCCAAGGGCCTCTGTCACACGGAAGGGACCAGTCCACTTGAGGGACAACTTGTTTTCTACCTGGTATGGGTGGGCCTTTCGCATCACCAGGTCGGCGACCTGGAACTGCCGAGGTCTCAACTTGGAGTTGTACTTGTTCTCCACCCTTCTCTTCAAGGCTTCAGCCTTGACTCTTGCTTCCTCCCTGACTTCATCCAGCAGATCCAGGTTCACTTTTCTCTCTTCATTGGACTCTTCGGCCACGAAGTTCTGAAAGCATTGTGAAATCTCTTGAATTTCTATAGGAATCATCGTGTCCGAATCATACACCAAACTAAAAGGTGTTTCCTTGGTGGTGGACTAAGGAGTGGTGTGGTAAGCCCACACGATTCTAGAGACTTCTTCTGCTCAGGTTCCCTTGGCCTTCTCTAGTCTTCTCTTTAGACCTCTAAGCAGAACTATGTTAGTAGACTCGACCTAACCATTTGTCTAGGGGTGCTCGACTGACGCGAACATCTGCTTTATCCCTAGCTATGTGCACAGTTTGCCCAATTGTTGGCTTGCAAACTGGGTGCCATTATCAGACACCAAGCGTTTTGGGATTCCAAAACGGCATACTATGTTCTTCCACACGAAGTGCTGGATCTTATGGGTTGTGATTTGCGCCACTGGCTCAACCTCTATCCACTTCGTAAAGTACTCAATGGCAACCACAAGATACTTCATTTGACGCACCGCTAAAGGGAATGGTCCCAAAATATGGATCCCCCTGGTATGAAACGGCCATGGACTGTGGACTGATTGCAACTCCTCTGGGGGCGCATTGTGCCAGTCAGCGTGTCTTTGGCACTGCTTGCATCGTTGTGCGTGTCTCGTGCAATCTTCCCTCATGGTTGGCCAGTAGTACCCTACGCGAATGGCTTTCGACAAGAGAGCTCGACCGTCGATGTGACTCCCACATATCCCTTCATGGAGTTTTGTCATGATGCGCCTGCATTGTTCGCCACTTACGCAAGCTAAGATAGGATGGGTATACCCATGTATGAACAAATTCACATCCATAAGGGTATACCTGCTCGAGTTTTTTATTATTATTCTGGCTTTTGTGGGCTCCAACAAAAGTATCCCGTTCGTCAAGTAGCGTCTATAGGGTGTCATCCAGGTTTCTCCTTCTTCAACTAGGAAAACGTGTAATGAATTCCCCCTGCTAAGGTGTATGCGCTTATTCTGGGCATTTTCAATGTCTCTTGGGTCAACAACCGATGACTCCTCTTAACGCCCTTCAAGGTGCTTATTTGCTATGAGAGTTGTGGTGGTTCGAGGCGTCCTCAGGGTGTCCTGTATGACTGTCCTCTACCTGCCCCCCTTGCCTGAACTGGCGAGCTTTGCTAGCAAGTCAGCTCGAGCATTCTGTTCTCTAGGAACACGGACTAACTCGAACACTGCGAAAGTCTCCTTTAGAGTTTTTACGTACTCTAGGTACACGACCATCTGGGGGTCCTTGTCTTGGTATTCTCCCGTAACCTGCCCTGTCACTAGCAGGGAGTCGCGCTTTGCCAACAAACCTTTAGCACCCATCTCTTTGGCTAGTAACATTCCCGCGATCAAGGTCTCATACTCAGCCTGGTTGTTACTAGCTTTGAAAGCGAATCAAAGCGCCTGCTCGATCAGTAACCCATTGAGTCCTTCCAGAATGACGCTAGCCCCACTACCTTGTTGGTTGGAAGACCCGTCTACGGAGAGGACCCATCTGAAATCTACTTCCTCCTGCTGCGTGGCTGCCGAGGAGAGCTCCACTACGAAGTTAGCATAAACTTGGCCTTTGATAGGCCCTCTTGGTTCGTACTGAACATCAAACTCTGATAGCTAAACTACCCATTACACCATCCGACCTGCCACATCGGCCTTCTGGAGGACCTTGCGGATGGGGAGGTCTGTCATCAGCATTACGGTGAAACTCTGGAAGTAATGGCGCAACCTCCTTGCTGAAAACACTACCGCCAGGGCCGCTTTCTCTATAGCCTGGTATCTCACCTCTGGCCTTTGCAAGACCTTGCTCACAAAATATATCGACTTCTGCACATGGTCCTGCTCCTAGACGAGGACCAAACTGATCGCCCTCTTTGTGATGACGAAGTACAAACAGAGTAGAGTGCCCAATTGTGGTTTACATAACACTAATGGGTTGGCTAAGTATTCCTTCAACTTCAGAAACGATTCTTCACACTCTCTGGTCCATACGAACCTGTTGTTTCTCTTTAAGCACTAGAAATAAGGGTGCCCCTTGTCCCCTCCTATTAACACAAATCGGGACAGAGCGACCATCTGCGCTGTCAACTGCTGCACTTCCTTCACAGAGATCAGACTCCTCATGGCGATGATTGCGGCACACTTTTCAGGGTTTGCCTCTATTCCACGCTCAGTGAGTAGAAACCCTAAGAACTTGCCTGCCTCTACCCCAAACACACATTTTTCGGGGTTCAACTTTAGTCTGTACTTAGCTATTGTGGTAAACAACTCATCTAAATCAACAACGTGCTGATTCTTCACCTGGGAGGTGACAACCATGTCGTCCACGTAAGCCTGGACGTTTCGCCATATCATAGGGGCAAGCACTCTATCCATTAACCTTTGATAGGTTCCGCCTGTGTTCTTTACCCTAAAGGGTATTACCTTGTAGCAGTAACAGGAGAGCTCTATCATGAACGTCGTTTTGCACTCATCCAACTTTCTTCTCCTCTGGCGCACTGGTCGAACATGGGGGTCCATGGTGAGGTGGTGGCACAGGAAATCTGGGTCGATGTCAGGCATGTCTGAGGCAGTCCATGCGAAGGCATCCATGTGTTGCGCTATCACCTCGACAATCTGGTCCTGTACCTCCCAGCTCAGGGACTTGCCAAGCTTGAATTTTATTCCCCCAATCTCTATTTCCAGCACTTCGTCTGCTAGTTCAGGCCGATCTTCTCGAGCGACCTCTACTCGGGTAACCCCTTCTCCCCCTGGGGGTTGGCGGGTTACGGTGCACACCCCTCTCTTTGTGTTCAGGCTATTCTCATAGCACTTCTTTGCCACCTTCTATTCAGACTTGATCGTTATTACTGTGCCCTCCCTGTTGTTACTACTGAGATCACCACATGATCGTTGTCATGTGGGACCACGTCCTGCAGATCTGACTTTGTGAAGAAGAGGTCGGGTTCAGGGGACTGGTCAACCTCTCCTGCTTCCACTGCCATCACTTCTCTGGCATACTTCTTTCACTGGGAGGCAATACATCCTCCTCCTGATAATCCCCCAATGATGATGTTAATTTCTCCATGGAGAGGTATTTCATGTTCCTGATTTCCTATAGGGGCCGCTTTTGTTGGGGGCCCTTGGGTCTCTTGTAGGTATTCCTTCAAGAAGCCCTTCCTCACTAATTCGTCTAACAGGAAACCTAAATCCAAGCAATTGCGCAGGTTGTGGCCAAAGGCTTGGTGAAATTCGCACCAAGCATTTTTACTTGGCCCTAACCTCTTGTCGGTCTTTGGTGGAGCATTTAGTCTGTCGGCCACGTCGGGGATGGCGATCAGCTCTTTAAGGTCCATTCAAAAATTGTGTCTGGTGGGGGCGTTTTCCTTTGTGCATGCCGTGGTCTGAGGCTTCCTCGCTTCACACGGTGGTTGTTTCCCCAGGCCTTTCTTCTCTGTCATAGCCTCATGCACCCTCAGAGGCTAAGAACGACTGGTTTCTGGGGTCGGACTGGGCCGATGCTACTGCGTTTTTCTATGACCTCTCCTTCTGCGACAATGTGTGCAATAACTCCACGCCTGATCTCACAAAACATCTTGGGGCGACACCTTATTAGTGAATCGCTAAAGGGTCCTGACAGCATTCCCTTCCTGAAGGCATGCACCGTCATGTCTTTGTCCTTTGTGTGCAGCTTCACCATTTGTGCTCCAAATCTGTTCAAGAATTATTTCAATGACTCTCCCTGGTATTGTTTTACGTCGAAAAGATCGTAAGAGATTGGAGGGGGAGCTCGGTTAACAATGTACTATTCTCTGAACAGTGTCAAAAATTGATCGAACGAGGTAATGTGTCCATCAGGAAGAGTGAAAAACCAGTCAAACACTGTGCCTGAAAGTGTGCTCATGAACAACTTACAGTGCATGGCGTCGGAGCCTCCTGAAAGCATCATATAGGTGTGGAAAGTTGTGATATGGGCCTCTGGGTCCTCTACACCTGTGAAGGTGACCTTCGAACCCATGAAGGTGGCTGGTATCACAGTGTCCATGATCACCTGAGAGAACGGCATGGGGCGAGCTCTACAGAGTAAGCCAACTCTAGTCGAGTGATATTTGGATACTGTAAAGCACCTACAACGAATCTATAAAAGGTTAAATCTCAAAGAGCAAATGCCCATCTTGTGTAAGACATAAAGATGAAATCATGGGAGTAGGTTAAAGCTTGGAATCAAGCATTTATGCTCTCTACAAAAGATTTTGTATGTATTTTATTTGAGATAAATGAAGACTTTCATCTTTGTTCTAAGTAACTTCGATTTCAAGAAAGTAATGTAAAGAACCTAGTTCCTTAAAATAAAATTTGTTATGTACATTGAAATAAGAGATGTAATATTATTTACTAAACTACCTATAACAGTAATATCGTCAACGTGGATGAGAACAAACATGGCAGAGTTACCTAGAACTTGGTGAAGAGAGAAGAATCACTTTTGATAGGATTAAAACCTAGAATGATAAGAATTTCACTTAGTTTATGAAACCATGAGCGTGGAGCTTTTTTGAAACCATAAGTAACTTGAAGCTTGCACACAAGGTTTGAATCATAATGGACAAAACCAGACAAATGTTGCATGTAAACATTTTTTTGTAAAACACCATGGAGAAAGGCATTACCGATATCGAGTTGATGAATATACTGTTAGAATATATGTCCTTAAACGAGAGGGGGGGTGAATTGTTTAAGAGAGGTTTTTGAAATCTTTTTATAGTTTAACAAAATTCTTTGTATGAATCCATAACAGAAATCAGGTTAGCTAAGAACAAAAGCAATAAAACAGCAAAGGAACAGAAAAACAATCGGTTGTTTCTGCGAAACAATCCGTTGTTTATACTAGTAAAACTTAAAACAAAATTTAAATGAGTTTGAGGGTAAGAGAAAGATACACCAACAATTTATACTGGCTTACTCTTAAGTCAAGAGCTACATCCAGTCCCCAGAAAACCACTGGGTAATCCACTAAGTAATCAAACCAGATTACAACACACAAACCACCAAAGTAGTAACCTTGAACCCTTCAAGAAACACACTCCCTTTGGAAAAACACACACCAAGAGTATTGATCTTGACCACCTCAAGAGCAAACAACACTCCTTGGAAAAACAACACTAGAAATACAGTAGATTGAGAAGGGATTACACTTGTTTACAAAACAATTTGAAATCAATACAATTGCAATCCTATTCCACTCTCTTAGAAAACCCAAAGCTTGATGTGAATGTTCAAATCTGGAAATCAACTTTTTCACAACTGAAAAACTCAAATTTGTTTCTCTTGTTTGTTTGAAAACATAAACAAACCATTTATACTTTCCAAAGATTGGTCAAAGCAATTAATTAAGGAGCGTATTCAGTTGGAAATCATTTAAAGCACATTCAACCACCAAAACAAAATTCTATTAGGATTTTCAAAGAAACAATTTGTTGAAACCATGAAACAACCGATTGTTTGGTTTGGCAGTTAAGTCAACCAAACTTAAACAGTTTTCAACCTTTTCAAAAACTCCTAAGAGTAAAACAACGAATTTATTTGACAGAACAAAATGATGTTTTTCACTTAGTTGTAAAAACACTTTATTTCAAAAAGGATTTAAAACACATTAGCTTTAGATTCAACAAAGGAGTGGATTACAAATTAAACTACCCAGATCCCACCCAAGCACAACAGTAACACCAGTCTTTCATCAAACACAAAGGATTTGGATTCTTCAAAGCATTTGATCACTCTTGATCAACATATACCACTTTGCAAAGATAGCTTTCGTAAAAACAATATGAATGGTGGATGATTTAATAACAGGGTTGAAGGTTTCAGTGTAATCAAACCCCTCATTTTGGTGAAAACCCTTAGCAAGTAATCGAGCTTTGTGACACTGGAAGCTGCCGTAACATTGTATTTTTTTCTTAAGTTGCCATTTGCAACCAATTATAGTTCCACCAATAGGAAGGGGAGTAAGAGACAACATTTTATTTTCAACAAGTCCATTGTATTGGTCATAGTTGTTGAACAAAAAAACTTTGATGATTCCAAATTTGTCTTCAAGATTAGTTGTTGTGTGTGTGTTTAGTTAGGTAGATTTTGTTTTATAAATTTTCATCTCATTATGATCCAAGTAAATATGATTTGAAACCTTCTTTAAATGTTTTGATTTCCAAATATGTGTTTATTTTATTTAGTTGATTTGTCTATTAATCCGTTGAAATTACTTCTATTTAAGTTTGTTAACTATAGTAAGTATTTTAACAGGTTGATTTATTGTATCAACCGGTTGAAAACACTTAAGGTTTTTAAATGATTTAAAAATGATTTTTTTTTTTTGTTCTTTCTGTTAAGTGAAATCAACTAGTTATTTTAATAAATGAACTAGTTATTTTATCTGGTGATTTCTTCAATTACATAAAATAGTCAGTTATTTTAAGAAATTAATTAAATATTTTTAATAGACTTATGTTATGTTAATCAAACTATTTATAATTGATACAACTAATTTCATTAAATGATCAAACTGTTTTAAAATTCTTTCTTAATTTATATAAAAATGTTTTTTGATCATTTAACATAACACTTTTTTTATAGAGAAAAACAATTTGTTTTAAAATCATTCTTGGAGATTACATTTGGATCTTCGATCAGTGTTGTTATGTGAAGAAGGTTTTTGGGTTATCAATTCTACTGTTCTTCATTTGTATTAAACCCAAGTGTAATTGAACTTCATTGTTTTCATTATTATGTGTTGTAAACATATTCAGATAGGGTTTCTAAATTTACTCTTGGTTGTTCTTGTAATTTTGTTTGATTATTTTAGTGAATTCTTAGTGGTATGTTGAGGACTGAATGTAGCTCTTGGGAAATAGTGAATAAGTATAATTCTCTTGTGCATTCTCTCTCTCTCTCTCTCTCTCTCTCTCTCTCTTACACTGATATTTGTTATATAATCTGTTTTACAGTGTTCTACGTTTAAATCAATTGATTGAATTCTCGAAACAACTGGTTTATAATTTGATTAAATGTATGTTGTGCTTTTTATAATCATTTGAGCAAGTAAATCAATTAGTTGAAATTGAGTTTTTCAATCTAACTCCATTATTTTGATAAGTTTCAAATTTCAGTAATATTTCATACTAAAATATAGGCACTTATGGATATTAATTGCTAAAATAAGTATAAAATAACCCTTAATTTATGAAATTATATTTTTTTACATATTTTGTGATTTTAATTTAAATAAGAACGATTTATTCCCAGATTTGTGTTAATTTTAGGATTCTAGGGAAGAATGGAAATGATTAGGCAAAAAAAGAATATACAAAGCTAAAAAGGAAGAGTTGGAACGCACTAATACTCACCAAAGCTGCCCCAAACTCGTAAAAAGCCAAGACCCCACCAGTGGAGCTCGCTCAATCTCTCTTGGGCGAGATTGCTCCAGTAACGTTTGGCCTTTATACGTGAAACTCGCCCAAGCATGCCCATTAGCGCCCAAGCGAAAAGTCACTCAAGCCCAAGAAAATTAGGTTAAATAGGAGGCTTGAGGCATAACCCTAGACATCAGTGATTGAGAGGAAAATACTATTGAATGAATTGTAATCCAATTGGGAGAATAAGAGGTGTTAGAAACCTTAGAGGAGGTAGCCGTCAAGGAGAAACATCTGAAATCTTCTTTTCTTGCTCTCCCTGTTTGTAACAGCCATAATGTGTGGCTTATTCTACCCTTTGAGATTGAGAGTAATATATTCAAACTCTTATGTATTGAAGTGATATCTAAACATAATATTTTGTTCTTGATTGTTGATTGGTATTTTTGTTTTGTATGTAATGATTGGTTTACCATGATCTCGAAGCATAAATTTGATTGGAAAGTACTTCTAAGGTTTTGACCTAAACGATAATACTTAACATATTTGAATGCTAGGAATAAATTTGAAATGTTAATTGTAATCAACGTCTGAACTTAAGGATAAGTTGTTTTTATAAATATGCGAGGAATCGATATTTAGGAAGCATCTTAATAATTTTATATGCGAGGAATCAATATAAATGATTTTTATACGGGCATCGCTATCAATCAAAGGACACAATATTGTCATGCTAATAAAAATACAAAAAAGTAAGAAAGATGAACTCAATCCCTATATTTCCATTTGGAGCAACAAACTCCTTGTTTTGTTTTCTTATTAATCATTGACATCATAACAATTCTCAACAAACTTTTATTATTTTGTTTTATATTCAGCGAATCTTTTACTTGAATATTCAATTCTTCCTTGTGGGTTCGATACTCATCCTTAGAGACAAATTATTACTTATGACAACGCGATGCACTTGTCGTAGAATAGTCAACATATTTACGAAAATTTTGTGAAAACAATTCACCCCCTCTTGTTTCATGTTACCTATTCTAAAAATAGCTTCTTTGAGTATGTTCAGTATGAGAAGCAACTCTAATGGTTTGAAAACCTTTTGGTGATGGGTGATGAAGTAGAAAACTTATGGTATCTATAAAAGAAGGTGACGAGAAAGAAACAACCAAATCATGAAAAATGGAGTGGCTTGTAAGAATGTTATCATGCATAGAATTATAATTATGTATATTAGCAAAAAAATTGATGAAAAACAGTGAGAGGGGAATGATGTGATGAAGTTCTATTGTTGTGAGAAGTAGAAGTTGTAAAAGGATTATTGGGAATAGGGAAGAAAATTTTCATTACAAATGTGTCTAAAGAAGTATGCTTTTCTAGAAGGTGATGGGCATATATAACCTTTATGTTAGGAGTTGTAACCAAGAAAAAAAAAATGGAAGTTATGAAATCAAACTTATGTTTGTTTTTGAGCCTCAAAAGAGGATAACAAGCACACCTAAAAGCCTTAAAGAAATGATAATAAGGTTTTTGTTTAAACAAGTTTTCATAAGGATTATTTTGATGAAGCACAGAGGTAAGTAAAGCATTAAGAATGGTAACAATAGACACAAAAACTTCTCTCTATAACTTAAGAGGAAGGAAAGCACCAACAAGAAGAATAAGACTAGTGTTAGTGATATGATGGTGTTTGCATTCAATGGAATCATTATGTTCATGAGTATGGGAACATATCAGATGATTTTGAATTCCAAAAGAATTAAGATACATAGTTAAGCATAAAAAGTCTTAGCATTATCTGTTTGGATACATTTCATCTTATAACCAGATTAATTTTCAAAGAAAATTTTAAAAAGCATAAAATAGATGAGTCTTGCAACTTAGAATGAAGAAGATTTAACCAAGTGTATTTCGACAAATCATCTAGAAAATGAATGTAGTATTTTGCACCATTGGTAAAAGGTGCAGGGGATGGTCCCCATATATCAATGAACACAAGTTCTAACGGATTGTGATGTACAATGGTGAAAACAGAGAATGGTAATTGATGTGACTTAGCTAAATCAGAAGATTCACAAAATAGATTCTTTTTGCTTCACAATAAAATAACATTTCGCATAACTTGCTAAAAAACTTTGGTTGAAGCATGACCAAGCCGAGAATTCCAAAGTTGAAACAGGACAACAATAGTGTGAAGGCATTGTTATTAGAATAAAAAGCACGAGTTTGTTGAAAGGGAGGAAAGACATACAAACCATATTTAAGTTTTCCTGGAAGAACTATCTCCTTGGTTTCATAACATGCTAAAGGGTATGAAAATATATATTAAAAGGTTTAGGGTGCAATAATAACAAAAATTCTTGACTCAAAGGGGATATAAAAAAATGAATTCTAATAAGATAAAGGTTGGCTATTTGGCCATAGGTTCCTAATTAACACAATTTCCTCAATCGTCTTCATGCTCTTTTATGATGTAACAAAAAAATAAAATTAAGCAACCACAACTGTCAATTCATCAGTAAGACTCTCAAAATTGTTTAAGGTTCACACACTCACTTGGTTTAATTGGTCTCATTCCTTTTTGTTTTGTCATTGTCTAATCTAATCAATCATCCTGTTAAATTTTCATGTATCACAATTTCAACTACATTTGAATAGGGATTCAATCATATTTTCTTTTCTAACCTATGTCTAATTCATCTTCACTATTTAATATTTAAACACAAATTCCTTTTTTCCACAAATTTAAAATTAATATTGCAGTTCATTTTTATTTTAAAAAATAAACTAGAAAACAAACTAAATTAAAATTAACAACAAGAAAATAATTTAAGACATAAAACGAACAAAATAAAAAATATATATATATATTCAAGAACATAATACAAAATAAGCAAAATAAACAACTATGCAAATAAAACTGAAATAAATAAATAAAATTGAAAAGAAATAAAAATAGAAAAATAAACCATATTAGTCCTCCCTTCCTAAGAAGTCATCCAGTTCTGTGTTGAAATCATCATCTACAACTATAGATGGTCCTGCTTCATTTGCTGGATGTGCCCCCTCGGAATAGTAAAACTTGTCCCCAAGCCAAGCAACATAAGCGCAAACTGATTAAGAGGCATATAGGAAGTGGGTTACCTTTGAGATATTAATTTTTTTGCAAAAACATTTCATTCGGGCGAAATTTTTCGGCGTCAAACTTGCTCAAGCGAGATAACTCCAGATAGCACCCTTTTTTCGTTGTCCAACTCTCCTAGGCGAGGTTAGATTCGCCTGGGCGAGAATCCCTACAAGAAAATATGGTTTTTGAAAGGTCAAATAAAAAAAAGATAACAAATCAATATAAACTTAAATTTGTGTTGGGTTGCCTCCCAGTAAGCTCGTTTAACATCATTTAGCTTGACGCCTGTTTATCTCAAGGTGGACAATTGTCTTTGGAACATGATGATGTATAACTTCCCCAATTAAATTTGAGAGATCCAATTGCTCTTTAGTGTTAGTAAAGGCTTCCTTTGGTGTATTTTTTGTAAACAATCCTTCCCTACATCAGAATTTTTCAAATCATAAAAAAGATTAAACGTTATCTCATCATCTTGAGTTCTTACTTTAAGCTTTCCCTTATCAACATCAATTATAATTCTAGCAATATTCATGAAGGTTCTGTCAAGAATCAAGGGAATCTCCTCGTCTTCTTTCATGTCCATTATAAAAAAAATCCACAAGAAACATGAATTTATCCACCTTGATGAGAACATCTTCAACCATATCATATGGATACTTGGTTACTCTATTAGCTAATTGTAATATCATCTTGGTGGGTTTAATCTCCAAATCACCTATTTTCTTCAGCATTACCAAAGGAATTAGACTTACGCTTGCTCCCAAATCTAGTAAGGCATTGTCCATAGATAAAGCACCTATAAACATGGGAAGAATAAAACTTCCTGGGTCCTTGGATTTTTTAGGAAAGCCTTTTTGAATAATGGCACTGTATCTATCCTCCAACTCTATATTTCTCTCTTCAATATAGCTCCTATTCTTCGAAAATCTCTCAAACGTAGAATCTTGCTTTAGATTTCCAGCAAAATAATTTTTAGGGAGTAGATTATCAAAAAAATTCTTTTCATCTCTTTTTTTTTGAAGGAGCATGAGGATATGATAAATCTTTTTCAATAAAACCTCTCTTCTTATTTTCACTATTTTTCTTTATTTTTTTCTCCTCACTTCTTTTCTTTTCTCTTTCTTTCTCATCTTTCTCCCCCTCAGTCTCATTCTTTTCTTCTTTTTCATCTACTGCATTATTACCCTCCCTTTCTCCTACTATTTTACCACTTTCAGAGGCAATTTCATTTCAATGCTCTCTTGGGTTGGTTTGGGCGTTGGATGAAAATTGGCCACTTTGTCTCTCTGCTAATTGTTTGACAATCAGTCCCACCTCAATTTCTATATTTCTGATTGTTGCCATATTATTCTCTTGACTGGCCATAGTAGCTTCCATGAATTTTTCCAATGTATCTTCAAATTTATTCAGTCTTTCAGTAACTGGAGGATATAGGGGTTGTTGTTGTTGTTGGAAAGGACCTTGCTTATTGGATGGACCACTATCTTGATTCCATCCAAAATTTTGATTTAGATTTCTTCTCCAACCTTGAGAATAATTATTGTTGTTGGAGAAATTACCTAGCCATCCCTAATTACCCATGTAATTTACTTCTGTTTAGATGACTTATTTTGATAAAAACAGTGACCATTGGGATGACCACCTCCATAAAAATCACACCTGATTGGTTGACTCTAGCTCAAAGATAATTGCACGACTTGTAATTGTTGAGGGAATTTAGCCATTTGTGTGGTTAAAGTCTCAATCTATTGAGTCAAAATTTTATTTTGAGCCAAAAGTGCATCTAAAGTATTCAACTTTAACAACCCCTTCTTCTGAATACCCCGTCTATCATGTTAGGCTTGATAATCAGTTGACGCCAATGCATCAATTGTCGCTTGTTCCACATCAACAACCATCATTGTGCCACCAGCTGTACCATCTAGGAGCATCTTAGTATCAGATCTGAGACCATTAAGAAATATGCTTAGTTGAGCAATATCTTCAAACACATGATTTGGGCATTTTCTTAGCATCATTTTGAATCTCCTCCATGTCTCACATAAAGCTTCATCTGCTCCTTGTCTGAACATAGAAATTTCAGACTTTGCTTTGATGTAGCAAGAGATTGGAAAAAATCTTTGCAGAATTTTTCCTCTACATCCTTCCAGCTAGTGAGGCTCTGATTTGGATGTGATTTGAGTCATTCCTTAGCTTTTCCATCTAATGAAAAAGGAAACAAGCATATATACACATTTTCAATATCACCTGATTGAAAGCCCATTGTTCCCACCAATTCATAAAATGTAGCCAAATGTGTATATGGATCCTCATGATCCATTACTGTAAATTGAAGGGTACTGATGAGACTAAGGAAAACAAGTTTCATCTCCAAGGCCTTGGTGCATGGTATAATCTCTAAGTGTCCTCCTAAAAGGTGGTGTTTGCTCTTCTGCCATGTTGCTCTCCTCTTAAAAAGTATTAGTGGGAAAAGAAAAAGTGGTTGAGCATTCCTATCTAGTATCTCCTTGTTCTCTTTTGTCTTTGTCTTTTTGTTTCTTTTAACTACCCTTTCAATCTCTGCTTCAAATAATAATTGGTCTTTGAGAATTTGACCTCTCAATACATATAAGACAATTGATTCAAGGGTTAGCACAACGATTCACAAGCAGTAGCAGAATAATTTTTTTCTTTCTACAATTTAAAATTGGAAAAAGAGAAAAAAAAAAGAATAAAATAAATTCAAATTAAATATGAAAATAAAATAAAAACAAATAAATTCAAAAATCTGAAAATAAATTAAAAATAGAATAAACCTAAAAATAAATAGAAAAAAATAAGAGCAAATAAATTCTAAATAAAGATTAAAACAATAAAAGCAGATATGCAAATTAAAAGAAACTAAAATAAAATAAAAACAAATTTGTAATAAAATAAAATAAAAAATAAAACAATTATGTAAATAAAGCAAAATAAAAACATAAACAAATATAAACAAAATAAAGAAATATAAACAAAAATTAAGAACTATTAACAAAAAAATAAAAACAATTAGAGTATTCACAATATTTAGGAATTTATACTAAAAAATTCAATTGTTCCTCGACAACAACGCCAAAAACTTGATGACTTTTTACGGAAAGTGCACCACGTTGTCAGAAGTAATAATTTGTCTCTAAGGATGAGTATCGAATCCACAAGGAACAATTGAATATTCAAGTAAAAGATTTGCTAAATATAAAATAGAATAATAAAAGTTTGTTGAGAATTGTTATGATGACAATGATTAATAAGAAAACAAGTCAAAGAGTTTGTTGCTCCAAATGGAAAAATAGGAATTGAGTTCATCTTTCTCACTTGATCCTGCCTGTTGACCGGAGCGCTGGAGAATGCCTCGTCAAAGGATCGACGTGCGCGCCGCTTCTCACTTCCGTTCCTCCTCTGGATCTATCTCAAGAACCTGCAAAGAAACGATACGG
>Ga0123342_1004902_pt1 | contig 20000 bp, 8 predicted proteins | sample Turbeawhitnodule_FD_89960 | JGI IMG/M metagenome (GOLD analysis project Ga0123342, IMG submission 89960) | Root nodule microbial communities of legume samples collected from Mexico - Turtle bean Mexico white nodule | ecosystem: Host-associated > Plants > Roots > Nodule | place: Mexico: Nepantla... | reverse complement strand
AGGTTTAGGGTAACTCATATTTTTCGTGAAGGGAATGCGTGTGCTGATAAGTTGGCTAATTTAGGATTTATTCATAGAGAATCTTTTCATTGGTATAATAGACTCCCAGCTAGTCTGTTCTTATAATTCTTTATGAATAGGTATAATCTACCTATGTATCGTTTGTGTTAACATATGGGTTTTGGTCTAGTCCCCCCATATTTTTGTATTTTCTTTTTTTTAATAATATTTTTTTTCATGTGATGGCATATGATTGTTGTTACTTGAGGTGTCAGCTTAGCTGAGATGTCAAGTTGCATAATGATGCCTAACACGAAAACTTTATAAAAAAATAAAAATAAAAATTTGTGTTAATATTTTATTACTTTAATGCATTTTACGCATGGTGATTGTGGATCCTGAAGTATCATGGGGTTGTTCGGTCTCTACCAATACATATTTAGATTAGGTTCACGCTGTGAGATACAAAATTAAATATATTTCTTTCTCTTTTCATAGAAATATAGAACTATCAAATTCAATGTATGGGACTTCAATTATAACTTACAAAATAGAGACATGGTATACATATATAAAAATTGGTGAAAATTAGTTCTTCTACTGGTTTATAGTCTCAAGTTTGATTCTCTTATTTAGGTTAACCTAGACTATATAAGAAATATTTTTACGTTTTGGAGAGAGTCAAAATTCCTCTGCACTTTAATATTTGGTTCTATATTTAATATATATATATATATATATATTAATACTTTTCTATATTTATTACCTTTTAATAGTTTGTACTATGTTTAGCATTTTTAACTTAGAATTTTGTTTTTATATGATTAGTAATTTGTATTTAAATTAGATGTCTTAAATACTAATTTCTTTTTCAAGACTGTTACTGGAACACTAAAACATTACAATATAGTCTATTGCTTAATTATTAATGAGGGAGTATTAACATTTATTAACATTGTCAACAATAGTCTATCATATGAGTCAAGATTAACTCAATCAATCCGATTTATTCTTTATATGATAATATTAACATTATATATAGATATATCTAAAATAAAAGAATATAAAATTAAAGGTATCATATACATTACAATATATGTTCAAAGAAAAATATCAATACAAGTACAATATTATATCATATAAAATATCATTGATTAAATTAAAACTTTTTTCAAATATACAATTCCAAAAGCTTGTACTTTCAAATGAATATATGCTATTAAACTAAATTGAGATAACAGGAAATATAGTTTACATATATTTTATCTATGAAATAGGTCAAATCAAATTTTAAGAGATTAGATTCGGTTAAATAAACTCTGAGCAAAGATTAATGGCATAAAAAATCAACCTTGAATAAGATTAGTGAGATTCATGGTTATATACACCCATCCCTGAGAGAGATTCCTTTTGACTAACTAAGCATTCTGGATGATTATATTCTGGTTCCTCATAACCACAAACCAATAATTTTTCACTACGTTTCAAATAGCGAACATAAGATTCTTCTTCTTCTTCTCCCACTACCATCTAACTATCATCTGGCTATGGTGAGTATGAAATGTGGAGAATTTTTTTGGAGATGGGAAATTTTAAAAAATACCATCTAATAATTATTAGTGAAACAATTATTTAGTATGCCAAGTGATTAGAGTGAGAATTTTGTCTCTAAGGAAGTATAGCATATGCAACTTTATAACTTAAGTGATTTTTTTTTATAAGATGTTTTTAAGCACGTATTTTGACAATAGTTAGTAGACACTATAATAAAATAAAATGTAAAGTAGAGAAGGAAAGAGAAGAAACACACCAGGTAATTTTATACTAATTAATCTATCGCAATAGACTACATCTACTTTTTAATCAACACATTGAGTTCTACTAAGAAGAGTACTACCACAAAGTATAATTCAAGTATTCTTTGGACTCGTAGTCACGACTGACTCAACAGAGTATTCTTTCAACGATTCAAGCTTAACCAACTATTCTTTTACGAGTCACTCTTAACTTAGCCAAATATTCTTTCGCAAGCCACTTCTAGTTTAAATTAGTATTCTTTTAACAACAATCAATCTTAGTTAATAATCGAGTATTGTTTGCCAAAAATCACTTCTGGCTAAGATACAAAAGTTGTATAAGTGGTGCTCAACATATAGCATAGTTTGTTCACTAGAGAGGATTATCGTTTGTTTACGTATATGATACTTGTACATTCTCTTATAATTAACTGATAAAACACGAACAATATTCTTCTATAAAGGTCTTTTAAGCGTAAAAATTTCAGCAAGGTTTCAGCACAATACAATGTAGTCTCTCGTTATCTTCTTTTTCTTCTTCTTCTTTAGTTGCTTTATATAAATTGTTGGTGAAAGAATACTTGATTACATTTTGAAGCGGTAGTCTACATAGTAGAACTTGACTAGTTAGTCAAGAACTAGACGAATTGGTATAAAATACTATATAAACTCTCTCTCTCTTGTTTTTTTTTTCATTTAAGAAGGAAAAGCCAAAAACTAAGTTTGTGAAATATTTCATTAGATCGTTTGATCTAAATCAAACTTATTATCTAATAACACAATATTGGACAATACTTTTGAATAACTGTGGAATTTGTTAAAAACAAAATCCAACCATATTTTTTGGATACTCGTGTAATTAATAGTGATTTATGTACTTAGATTGTAATATTTTGATTATCAGTTTTTTTTAATCAACAATATTATGATTATTAGTGAAAAGTTTTAAGGAGTGTAATTAAAGAAGAACTTCATCTAATGAAGAACTTGATCTAATGAAGAACTTGATCTAGTTAATGTGTTTAGGTTCTAAAGATAGTTATTCCAACAATTAGGTTGCATTAAAAAATTTACTATAAAAAATCAACTTCTTAAATGAATTTTAGTATTATAAAATATTGGTATTGGACTATTACTCATCCAAGGGTTAAGATCCACTTCCACGAAGAATTATTAATGAAACTTCAAAAATCTATTTATATGTACAGTGCTTTTATGACTTATAATAATTTTCTTAGATCACAATTCTCTGTTCTATAATCTTTACAGTTGAAGATATGTTCAAAAGAAAATAAAGAACTACAAACTAATTAATTCCAGTATTACTCAAGAATTAAAACATTAGCACTTTATTAGAGACCATAAATTTAATTTCAAATTATTCTAAAAAACCATAATTACAATAATTTCATTTACAAGAATTTCTGGTCAGACATAAAATATTAAAATGATTTAATTTAGAAATATTTTAAAAGACAAAAATTACAATATTCCGCACTCATTTTTCATTAAAAGAATCTGGTATCAGGTATAAGAGTGCAATAACTGAATATATATATTTATAATTTCCGTACAACATAAATATAATAAAATATGTAAATAAATCACTGAGTATTAGAAGTATAATAAAATATTATTACAAGTATAAAAAATATTATTACAAGTATAGTAATAATGATTTGATTGTAGCGTTATTCACAGAGACACGCAGAGACAGAGTCTTGCTGTGTGTCTGTTCTATTTATTATTTTCCTTTCCAAATTCCACCCTCTTTCTCTCAGTCCCTAACACCATCACATGCACCTGCGATCCCTACGATCTCTTCCCATGGTCTCGCCCCTGCACCCACGCTACGCCTTCTAGAACCTTCGCCTCAGATCTCAATTGCCCCTTCCTCTCATGCAAAATGGCTTCAACTCCCCGCACCGTCGAAGAGATCTTCAAGGATTACACCGCTCGGAGAACCGCCATCGTTCGCGCTCTCTCTCAAGGTCCTCCCTCTCTCGCTCTCTAACTTCCCTTTTCCCCCCTTCAAATTTCACTCATCGCCCTAACACTTTAGGGCTTTTTCTTCTCTCAGATGTCGATGAATTCTACGGACTCTGTGATCCAGGTACAGCGAACCCACCGGTGGATCTGAATTCTGTTTGCTTTTGTCTTCCACTTTACGTTTCAAAACTGTTTTCTTTTACTGATATTCCAATTGGGTATTTTTTGTTTCTGTGTAAATTGAGCAAGTTGACTTTTTTCCTTTATCTTAATTTGAGGGAAAAACGTATAATAAAATAAAGTCAAACTTTGACATGTCCCATCACAACAAATAAATAAATATAAATGTATTATTTGTTTATAACATATGTAAATTGGTTAACAAACTAATTATCGGTTAGTGATTTAAGCTGGTTTTGGATTCTTAGTTTGTGTATGTGTTAAACACTTAAGCAGTGTACGTGTTGTTGCTAATCGGCTAGATTTTGAAAATGTTAAGGTTGACTTGGGTTGGGTTTGTTGTTCCGTGACACATTGGGATTTGGATTTGGGCTTGAGGTTTGAATTTGATATGCACGTAACTAACTGGTTGAGTTAGATGTGGTAGTTGTTATGGTTTTCTGTGACGATTACTGTGAACTTGTGTTGTTTCATTGAGTTCGAGGTTTTACTGGTTTGGTTGTTTTAAGATAAGGAGAACTTGTGCCTCTATGGACATCCAAATGAGACTTGGGAGGTGACTTTGCCAGCGGAGGAAGTTCCGCCGGAGCTTCCGGAGCCTGCACTTGGAATCAATTTTGCTAGAGATGGCATGAACCGCAGGGACTGGCTTTCTCTGGTTGCTGTGCACAGTGATTCGTGGCTCCTTTCTGTGGCTTTTTATCTTGGAGCTCGTCTTAACCGCAATGAAAGGTACTCTCTATCTTTGGTTGGGGTGTGAGCATGTGGTGAGAATTTTAGTTGGTTTTTGCTCTCTGTGTGCAATGCTGATGCTTAAGTACTGTGTGTAATGTTGAAAACTTGGTCTTGTTATTGTAAGTGGTTCTGAAATGCATCAGTATCGTGATGGATGAATGTTGTTGAAGAAATAGTGGCTTTTTAATTATCTGGGAATGATGATTTGTTTGTGGACTGTTGTGATTCTGGATTATTTTGTGCAAACAGTCTCTTTTATTATAGGTCTCTTAAGGTAATCTTGTCTTCTAGATTCCCTTCTCATCCAAAAGATTAACGATTCAGGACTAATAATGAACTTGAGGTTGGTGAGAGGGATAACCATTGTGCGTCTGTGAATTCTTATTATGTAGTTTAAGTTTTATATTTTAACTCACCAATTATTTCAAACCAATTCATTAGTGCCTCATCTTTCGGCAATCATGTTTATCTTTCCCACCTACAATTTTGAGCTGCCATCATAAGCTTTATATTTTAACTCACCAATTATTTCAAATCAATTCATAAGTGCCCTCTTTATCTTTCTGCGATCATGTTTATATTTCCCTCCCACATTCAATTTAGAGCTGCAAAGGGTATTATATGTCCCTAAGATACTTAAAGGAAATATAAGTTTAATTTATTATTTATACTGGAGAATATGTATATGCTGTTGCTTTAGTTCTTGGGAGTTTTTCCTTTGTAGAATTCCTGTTCTCATTTTTCCACGACATCTCCTCTGAATGGAGCATATAACTCCTACTTTCTATTCATGGTTCCATAAACTCTTTATGGCAGGAAGCGTTTGTTTGGCTTGATAAATGATCTTCCTACTGTTTTTGAAGTTGTGACTGAGAGGAAGCCAGTAAAGGACAAGCCCACTGCAGACAGTGGAAGCAAATCTAAGGGCAGCACCAAGGTTAGTGTTGGTGTAAGTATATGCCTTTTTATTTATTTGGTTCGCACTCAGTCATGGTTAGGTTATGCACATTGACTTGTTTATTAATTTTCAGTCCATTCAAAAACTAAAGCAGGCCTTTAAAGTTTCTGGATCTAAATGTTTTTTGTGGAACTAAGCACAAAATCTATCACACTGATGCACCCACAATTATATTTTTCTCTTTGCTTTATGATAATAAAAATTGCAATGTGGGTGAATAAATGGACTGTATTTCACAAACCCTTTGTTCATGAAATCTGTTTCATGTTGCAAATACTTCTGGTGAATAAATGGACTGTATTTTAGAAACTCTTTGATCATGAAATCTATTTCATGTTGCAAATACATTGAATTAAAGGTTTTGCAATGGGCTAAACATTGCCATGCTGCTATATGATGCTTGCTTGTTCATTTATCTGCAGAGATCAAGTGATGGGCAAGTTAAAAGCAACCCGAAGTTTGCAGATGAAGGTTTTGCAGAGGAGGATGACGAGCATAGTGAAACCCTGTGTGGGAGCTGTGGCGGAAATTACAATGCAGATGAATTTTGGATTGGTTGTGACATATGTGAGAGGTGGTTCCATGGTAAATGTGTGAAGATTACTCCTGCAAAAGCTGAGAGCATAAAGCAATACAAATGTCCATCATGCAGCTTGAGGCGGGGAAGGCCCTAAGCGAAGGCAATTCGAGAACTGAATAATGCTGTTTCATGTCCGACAAGATACTGTAATATTGTTGCATCTCTTACAGAAGTTCGTGTAAACAGTGTAGTATCTGTCTGATCATAATCTTTCAGATTAAGTTAATTTCTTCTACCCAGATTAATCATCAGTGTATGTTATAAAATTTATAGAATAGGATACTTTACATTCTATTTTCTCGATTAATCTATATTTTGCATGAATTTACCAGGTGTATGTATGCTTATTTTATTTTGTATCTGAATTCTGACATAGAAGGTAGCTGGTAAAATACTGAGGTGTGACCCACCTTTTCTGGATTCTTCTAATTTGCTATAACTATTATGTTACTGAATATGTTAATCAATCGCTTTTATGTGTTATTATTCTATTCTTCCACTTTCATCAGACTTGATATTGAACTTACAAGGTTCAGTTTAATTTGAGAAAAAGTTTAATGTTTGTATTTCCTTTTATAAAGAGATTACCAAAATGGTATTGTTTACATGTTTTATTGGTTTCTGTAGATTTGTAGAAGAAATTATGAAAGTGAAAAAGTTGTTTTTTATGAATAATATTCTGGCTTACCATAAATTTCGGAATTCTAGATATGTTTCTCAATAAATTAATTTTCGTTTCGGTTCTTAGTAAAATTTTTACTTAAATTTTGGTTTCTACACTTTGCTAGCATTGGCTAAGTTTATAAAGTGTACTGTTTTTTTTTTCAACAAATTTTATATTTTGATTTTGGCTTTTAATTTTTTTTATTATTGTTCATCGTAAAATTTTTGTTATTGTTTTGGTCCATGTTATTTTGGAACATCCTTTAAGTGAAAGTTGTATGTTGACACTTTTTTTAAGTGATCATGAAAACTACTATGTAAAATTGACACTTTTTTTTAAGAAAAAATAATTATTATAATGGAAACAGTGTAGTTTTTCTTTAGTCAGGAATTGTAAAACATCCTGAAATTTCGTTATATACTGTTTATATTAATTAGATTTTTTTTTACAAAATTTAAACTTTATTGTTTTGAGTTGTGATTTTAATATTTTAATTTACAAAATTAATATTAATTTATTTATTTATATATTTTTAAATATTCTCTTATTATTAGTAATTTTAGTGTAATTAATTAATTTTAATTGTAACTTAAATATAAATTTAAGTTGTCCTAATATTTCCCAATTCTTTAATTCTCTTAATTAACCATGGCCAAGCCTATTTCCACCAAACCTGCGGTCAAACAAATAAAAGTGAAAAAGATGACTCAATTTTTTTGTTATTCATGATATAACTAATAAACTATCTCTTAATTTTCTTTTACTAAATCGGTTATTTTATTTGTTATTTTATGTGATGTAAATGTTATTTTGAGTTATACTTAATAATATTTTTTTTATACAATTCCTTAATTGAATGAGTTTAGTGAGATAGGATAGGTTGATTAAAGGCTTTAAAAGAAGATTATTTTCATTCAATGTGGCAATCTTGGTCTCACCTTTTACGGAGCCAAGTCTTCTGCCGCTCGTACCAATATAAACCACATAAATTTTTATTATCAATTTATATAATATATAGATTTATATTTTTTAATTACATTTTAAAAATTATACCATATTTTTATATTCGTGTCTGTATACATATTCAGCAAACATTCTATCGGCAGAATATAAACTTGAAAAGAACAGAAAAAGATAACTGATAATAAATGAAAACATATATACCTGTATGAAACATAGTGATGATGAATCCCAATAGACTTGCTTTCTAATCTTAAACATACGGATTCGTTATTCGTATAACGCCAAATTCAAAACCAATAAAAAAAAATCAAATCAAACGGATAGTTAAGAAGGAAGATTAGCAAGAACATAGTAACACATATATCAAACCAAGAAGAAGAACAAGAACAGTAACAAGAAGAAGAAGAACAAAGAAGAATAACAAGAAGAAGGTTCGTTGGCCATGGAGACCTGGGCGTGGACGAAAGCTGTGCGGATTGGGAATGGATGGGCCTGCTGGTTAAGTCTGCACTTTCCTTTGGGTGTGTGTGTGTCAAATATAAATACAGTTTCTGTAAAATAATTAAATTAAATAAATTATTTAAATTATAATTTTTTATCATCTTATTTTTATGTTTATTTTCTTCCTTTTCATGAACTTCCCAATTCTTATCATCTTATTTACTTGTTTAAAAAAAAATACACGGTTTCTATTATTAAACAAGTTTATCTTTTATAATCTTTTCACTCCTAACTGAATCAAATTATTTTTTAAATTATAAAAATCTTTTCTTATCATTAATCTTTATCATTTATTTTTTTTCTACTATTTAATCTTGTTCACACGCCATTGTGCTTTCATAAAAAAAAATTAATTTTTTAAATTTTAAAAATCTTTTTTTATCATTAATCTTTATTTTTTCTACTATTTAATCTTGTTCACACACCATTGTTCTTTCATAAAAAAAATCAATTCGTGAGCTTTCTTGGTTGATTTGACGATGATGAGAGACTTGAAAACTTTAAAGGAATTAGCTTAGAGAGTCTCTTGAAAAGTTATCTTCTAAGCTATCTAAACCTTCTCTGATAGATTATGCAATACGCAACATGCCCCCACACTTCTATACTGAACAAGAATTGTTTCAGCTTCTTGATTTTTCCAAACACCTTTCAAGTTGTTTTCATCAATGTGTAAACACTGACAACACACCAAGAATCATCAGAAAAAGGTATATTGCATTCTATTTTATTTGTTTTGTAAATTTTATTTTTGAGTTACACAGCGGTTTATTTTTATGAATAAATAAAAACTATTTAATTTCATGGATAATTTTTAATTAATTTTGAAAACTAATTGTTTAGCAAGGAGAAAAAGCAGTACAGTTTCCTTTACTATGAAGGACGAGTGTTTTCTAATTTTTTTTAATTGAAGATTTATATTTTCAAATAACTTTTTTTTTCATTCCATAATTAAATCAAATTATTTCTAAAATAGTCAAAATATTTTCTTATTATTAATCTCTGTTATTTATCCTTTTTCTTAATGTTGTTTACGCTACCATTACTCTTTATTGGTATGAACAACAAGGGATTGAAAAACTTTAAAACAATTGGTTGTAAATGATTCAGCCTCTTATAAAGTTCTCTTACCAGTCATTAACTGTATATATTAACATGTTGATAAACTGTATCTCATAAGTTTTAGGGTTTATATATTGTTTTATACGTTTTTAATATGATTTTTTTTTTGTGCCCGTAGACAAACTCAAGATATGCCTAAAGAGGAAAATGTGATTCCTAAGAATAAAAAACGAAGGATAATTCCGAGAAGTACACCACCACCAAAAGAATTGCCTCTAGAATTCAAGAATCAAATCAATGAATTAAATGAATGTGATCTTCAATTTCTCATGCACAAGAGACTCTTCCGTTCCGATGTAAAGACAAATAATAATCGTTTGTCAATGCCAATAAAAGAGATAAGAGCTGACTTTCTCACCAAAGAAGAAATTACAAAGTTAAACGAAAGAGAAAATGGTAGCGACGATGGAAGACTTATTGGTTTGAAAGTAACCATGTTAGACCCTTGCCTCAAAGAATATACTCTACCAATGAAAAAGTGGAGTATGACCACAAACACTTACAATCTTGTAAAGGAATGGAACAAGATTGTGTCTGCTAACAAGTTCGAAGAAGATCAAGAACTACAAATATGGTCTTTCAGAGTTAACAACAATTTGTATTTGCTCTTAAACAAACTTTGAATCTAATATGATGTAGTTTCTCCAAAAATTTGTTTATCTAATAAGAAGTACTTCATTCATGTATATTTTTTTTTAAATATTTAAATATAAACATGATTTTCATTGATTGTTTTGATAGGAGTGTTAACTCAGTTTTATATGATTTTCATCCTTTTTGTCGTATGAGTTATGTGTATCAAATATCTTTTTATCTCATAAAGTTTATTAGTCTCTTAGTATTGATGAATAATATTTGTAAAGTTTTGACTAAAAAAGGTTATAGAAAATGGTATAAATTCTTGTTAATATATACATTATTTTTACTAGTGTCTCTATCACTTAAAAAATTAAAAATATTATTTCTCAATACGAATTAAAGTGAAGAACAATAAAAACATAGATTTTATTAAAAAATAAGTATTGACATATGTTGATGCTCCAACTTCAAATCTTTGATGAGTTTAAAAATGCAAACATCTCATCCAAGACCTATTTAAGCATAACGACGACATTCAATATCTACATGCCACCATAAACATATGTTACCAAAAAGACATACTACTTGTAATGCATACATCACACATGCAAACTTTGTATCTCTCTCACGGGCACACAAATTCAAAATGGGAGTTTGGAAAATGTTTGTGGTCACAAGAAAGATGCTTTTTTATACTAAATGTGCTGATTAGTTAACAACAAACAACACCTAAAAAGTACTGTATATAAGTTCTATCCTTTTTCAACAAACACATTACATTCTCATTATATAAATAAGCCTATACCATGGCTTCCAGGTAACACAGTCTTTCCCTGCAAAATAACAAATGAAAGATTAATACCCAACTCAGTTTTATTTATTTTTTGGGAAATTTGACAAAAATGGGTAAATAAAGGTTTAAATTTTGAAAACAATAATGGAGGAGCCATTTGACAACTGTGGTAGGACACTTCACCAACACGTAGAGATCACAGTGGGAAGAGAGAGAGACAAAGAGATACGAGTTGGAGATTATTGAAGAGAGACTTGGAGTTGAGAGATCAATACGGTGCCGTTTTCCACTCACTTCACAAATAGAAGAAGTGCCATGGTTGGATTAAAATTTTATGTCTTAATTAAGATTGGTAATTTTTTATTTCCATTTTACAAATTAATAATGAAAATATTTATAATATTTATGTTTGTGTGTAAGACGTGTGCATATATCTATGAATTCATATGTTTATATATTAATTAAAGGAGACACGCCCATAAACAAATCACAAAAAGAGATATAGGAAAAAAAAATAAGGAGGTTTTTTGTCGAAAAACTAGTTTTGTTCGCTCTCGGTCTGAGACTTATTACGCCTTATATCCTTGGGTCTTTTGGTTTGAAATTTTTACCAAACATTCGTTATTATGTGTATTGAGTTTTGGCTGAGATTTGAGCCTCAAATTCGTTCCACAAGATTTGCAATAAATTTTTTATTCATCACTGCCAGGGATGAAAGGAAGGTTCGTTGTTGTGTGAAACTGTTCGATTTTTTTTCTTAAGTGAACACTCATCGTTTGACCTGAAATTTGTCGCGTTTTGTTCTAAATTTAGTGGAGATTCCTACATGGAATTTCAACAAAAAATTATTTCGGGAAAAATTTTCAGTAATTTTATACAAACCAAGGCTATAATCCTCTGTCAAAACTTGTGAAATTTCGCCCTACTTTCTGCAATTTTATTCTGGGTTCGTATTGCGTTGAAAAATTCTGAAAAAATTCACACAAGTACTTGCACATTTTGTTTGCATGCAACTAAGGAGGCACGTCCATAAAAAAGTCACTAAAGGAGATATAAGGAAGAAAATCCAGGAGGTTTTTTTTGTCAAAAAACCAGTTTTGTTCACTCTCAGTTTGGGACTTATTATGCCTTATATCCTTGGGTCTTTTGGTCTAAATTTTTTATCATACATTCATCATTTTGTGTATTGATTTTTGGCTGAGATTTGAGCCTAAAATTCATCCCACACGATTTGTAATAAAACTTTTATTCATCATTGCCAGGGGTGAAAGGAAGGTTCATTTGTGTGTGAAACTGTTTGATTTTTTTCCTAGGTGAATACTCAAGCGTTTGACCTGAAATTTGTCGCGTTTTGTCCCAAATTCAGTCAAGATTCCTACATGGAATTTCAACAAAAAATTATTTTGGAATTTTTTTTCAGAAATTCTGTGCAAACCAAAGTTATCCTCTTTCAAAATTTGTGAAATTTTGCTCTACATTCTCCAATATTATTCTGGGTCCGTATTGCGTTGAAAAATTCCGAAACAATTCACACAAGTACTTTCATATGTTGTTTGCACCCAGCTAAGGAGGCACGCCCATAAACAAATCACAAAAGGAGATATAGGGAAGAAAAGCGAGGACGTTTTGTTTTCGGAAAACCTATTTTGTTCACTCTCGGTCTGGGACTTATTACACCTTATATCCTTGGGTCATTTGGTCTGAAATTTTTACCAGACATTCAATATTGTGTGTTTTGAGTTTTGGCTGAGATTTGAGCCTCAAATTTCTCCCATAAGATTTTCAATAATTTGTTTATTCATCACTGTCAGAGCTAAAAGGAAGGTTCGTTACTGTGTAAAACTGTTCGATTTTTTCCTAGGTGAACAATCATCCGTTTGACCTGATATTTGTCGCGTTTTTTCCCAAATTCAATAGAGATTCCTACATGGAATTTCAACAAAAAATTATTTTAGGAAATTTTTCAAAAACTCTATACAAACCAAGACTATCCTCTTTCAAAATTTGTGAAATTTCGCCATACTTTCTGCAATTTTATTCTGGGTTCGAATTGTGTAGAAAAATTCCTAAAAAATTCACACAAGTACTTTCGCATGTTGTTTGCATGCTACTAAGGAGGAACGTCCATAAACAAGTCACAAAAGGAAATACGGGGAAGAAAATCCAGGAGGTTTTTTGCCAGAAAACGAGTTTTGTCCACTCTCGGTCTGGGACTTATTACGCCTTATATCCTTGGGTCTTTTGGTCTGAAACTCTTACCAGATATTCGTGATTGTGTGTATTGAGTTTTGGCTGAGATTTGAAAATCAAATTCGTCCCACCAGATTTGCAATAAATTTTTTATTCATCATTGCTAGAGCTAAAAGGAAGGTTCGTTTCTGTGTGAAACTTTTCGATTTTTCCTAGGTGAAGACTTGAAATTTGTCGCGTTTTGTCCCAAATTCAGTGGAGATTCCTACATGGAATTTAAAAAAAAAATTATTTCGGGAAAATTTTTTAGAAAACTTGCGCAAACCAAGGCTATCCTCTTTCAAAATTTGTGAAATTGCGCCTTACTTCCTACAACTTTATTTTGGGTTCATATTGCGTTGAAAAAATCCAAAAAATTCACACAAGTACTTTCGCATTTTGTTTGAATGCAACTAAGGAGGAAAGTCCATAAACAAGTCACAAAAGGAAATATAGGGAAGAAAAGCCAGGATGTTTTTTTGTCGGAAAATGAATTTTGTTCACTCTCAGTCTGGGACTTATTATGCATTATATCCTTGGGTCTTTTAGTCTCAAATTTTTACGAGACATTCGTTATTGTGTGTACTCAGTTTTGGCTGAGATCTGAGCCTCAAATTCGTCCCACAAGATTTGCAATAAATTGTTTATTCATCAGTGCCAGGGATGAAAGGAAGGTTCGTTTTTGTGTGAAACTTTTCGATTTTTTTCCTAGGTGAACACTCATCCGTTTAATCTGAAATTTGTCGCGTTTTGTCCCAAATTTAGTGGAGATTCCTACATGGAATTTTAACAAAGAATTATTTCTTGAAATTTTTTCAGAAATTTATCGCAAAAAAGGGAATCCTCTTTCAAATTTTGAGAAATTTCGCCATAGTTTCTCCAATATTATTCTGGGTTTGTATTACCTTGAAACATTTCGGAAAAATTCACACAAGTACTTTCATATGTTGTTTTCACCTAGCTAAGGAGGCACGTCCATACACAAATCATAAAAGGAGATATAGGGAAGAAAAGCTAGGACGTATTTTTTCGAAAAACCAGTTTTGTTCACACTCGGTCTCAGACTTATTATGCCTTATATAGTTGGGTCTTTTGGTTTGAAATTTTTACTAGATATTCGTTATTGTGTGTATTAGGTTTTGGATGAGATTTGAACATCAAATAACTCCCACAATATTTGCAATAAATTTTATATTCATCATTGCCAGGGATGAAAGGAAGGTTCATTTCTGTGTGAAAGTGTTCAATTTTTTTCCTAGGTAAACACTCATCCATTTGATCTAAAATTTGTTGCACTTTGTCCCAAATTCAGTGGAGATTCCTACATGGAATTTCAACAAAAAATTATTTCGGGAGAATTTTTTAGAAAATTTGTGCAAACCAAGGCTATCATCGACCAAAAGTTGTGAAATTTCACCCTACTTTCAGCAATTTTATTCAGGGTCCGTATTGTGCTGAAAAGCATCACACAAATACTTTCATATGTTGTTTGCACCCAGTTAAGGAGGCACGTCCATAAATCAATCACAAAAAGAAGATACGGGGCAGAAAAGCCAGAACGTTTTGTTTTCGGAAAACCAGTTTTGTTCACCCTCGACCTGGGACTTACTACGCCTTACTCCTTGGGTATTTTTGTATGAAACTATTACCAGACATTCGTCGCTATGTCTATTGAGTTTTTGCTGAGATTTGATTCCCAAATTCGTCCCACAAGATTCGCAATAAACTTTTTATTCACCACTGCTAGGGCTGAAAGGAAGGTTCGTTTGTGTGTGAAACTGTTTGATTTTTTTCCTAGGTGAATACTCATCCGTTTGACCTGAAATTTGTCACGTTTTGTCCCAAATTAAGTGGAGATTCTTACGTGGAATTTCAGGAAAAAAAATATTTTGAGAGAAATTTTCAGAAATTTTGTGCAAACCAAGGCTATCCTCTACCAAAATATGTGAAATTTCGCCCTACTTTCTGCAATTTTATTCTGGGTTCGTATTGCGCTGAAAAAAATTCACACAAGTACTTTCTTATGTTGTTTGGACCCAGTTAAGGAGGCACGTCAATAAACAAATAAAAAAAAAGAAGATACGGGGAAGAAAAGCCAGGACGTTTTGTTTTCTGAAAACCAGTTTTGTTCACTCACGGTCTGTGACTTACTATGCCCTACTCCTTGGGTATTTTAGTATGAAATATTTACCAGACATTCCTCATTGTGTCTATTGAGTTTTGGCTGAGATTTGATTCCCAAACTTGTCCCACAAGATTCGCAATAAATTTTTTATTCACCACTTCCACGGTTGAAAGCAAGCTTCGTTTGTGTGTGAAATATTTTAATTTTTTTCCTATGTCAATACTCATCCGTTTGACCTGAAATTTATCGCGTTTTGTCCCAAATTTAGTGGAGATTCTTACGTGGAATTTTAGGAAAAAAGTATTTGGGGAGAATTTTTCAGAAATTTTGTGCAAACCAAGTCTATCCTCTACCAAAACTTGTGAAATTTCGGCCTACTTTCAGCAATTTTATTCTGGTTACGTATTGCGCTGAAAAAATTCACACAAGTACTTTCATATGTTGTTTGCACCCAGGTAAGGAGGCACGTCCGTAAACAAATCACAAAAAGAAGATACAGGGAAGAAAAGCCAGGACATTTTGTTTTCGAAAAACCAGTTTTGTTCACTCTCGGTCTGGGATTTACCACGCCTTAATCCTTGGGTGTTTTAGTCTGAAATCTTTACCAGACGTTCGTCACTGTGTCTATTGAGTTTTGGATGAGATTTGATTCCCATATTTGTCCCACAAGTTTCGCAATAAATTTTTTATTCACCATTGCCAGGACTGAAAGGAAAATTCGTTTGTGTATGAAACTGTTTGATTTTTTTCCTAGGTCTTTACTTATCCGTTTTTCCTAAAATTTGTTGCATTTTGTCCAAAATTTAGTCCAAATTTTTACGTGAAATTTCAGGAAAAACTATTTCGTCGAATTTTTCAAAAATTTTGTGCAAACCAAGGCTATATCATCTACCAAAACTTGTGAAATTTCGCCCTACTTTAAACACTTTTATTATGTGTCTGTATTGCGTTGAAAAAATACACACAAGTACTTTCATATGTTGTTTGGACCCAGGTAAGGAGGCACGTCCATAAAAAAATCACAAAAAGAAGATACAGGGAAGAAAAGCTAGGACGTTTTGTTTTCAGAAAACCAGTTTTGTTCACTTTTGGTCTGGGACTTACTACACCCTACTCTTTGGGTATTTGGGTCTGAATTTTTTACCAGACATTCGAAAATGTGTTTTTTGAGGTTTGGGTGAGACTTGATTCCCAAATTCATCCCACAAGATTCGCAATAAATTTTTTATTCACCACTGCCAGGGCTGAAAGGAAGGTTCATTTGTGTGTGAAACTGTTTGATATTTTTCCTAGATCAATACTCATCTGTTTGACCAGAAATTTGTCGCTTTTGTCCCAAATTCAGTCGAGATTCTTATGTGGAGTTTTAGGAAAATACCATTTTGGGAGAATTTTTCAGAAATTTTGTGCAAATCAAGGTTATCCTCTACCAAAACTTGTGAAATTTACCCTACTTTCAACAATTTTATTCTGGGTCTGTATTGCGCGGAAAAGCTTCACACGAGTACTTTCATGTGTTGTTTGCACCCAGGTAAGGACGCACGTCAATAAACAAATCACGAAAAGAAGATACGGGGAAGAAAAGCCAGGATGTTTTCTTTTCGGAAAACGAGTTTTGTTCACTCTCGGTCTAGGACTTACTACGCCTTACTCCTTGGGTATTTGGGTTAGAATTTTTTACCAGACATTCGACATTGTGTCTATTAAGTTTTGGCTGAGATTTGATTCCCATATTCGTCCTACAAAATTCGGAATAAATTTTTTATTCACCACTGCCAGGGCTCAAAGAAAAAATCGTTTGTGTGTGAAACTGTTTGATTTTTTTCCTAGGTCAATACTCATCCGTTTGCCCTGAAATTTGTTGCATTTTGTCCCAAATTTAGTCCTGATTCTTACGTGAAATTTCAGGAAGAAACTATTTCGGGACAATTTTTCAAAATTTTTGTGCAAACCAAGACTATCTCATCTAACAAAACTTGTGAAATTTCGCTCTACTCAGCAATTTTATTATGTGTCTGTATTACGCTGAAAAAAATTCACACAAGTACTTTCATATGTTGTTTTCATCCAGGTAGGGAGGCACGTCCATAAACAAATCACAAAAAGAAGATACGGGGAAGAAAAGCCAGGACGTTTTGTTTTTGGAAATCCAGTTTTGTTCACTCTCGGTCTAGGACTTACTACGCCTTACTCCTTGGGTGTTTGGGTCTGAATTTTGTACCAAAAATTCGACAATGTGTCTATTGAGTTTTTGCTGAGACTTGATTCCCAAATTCGTCCCACAATATTCGCAATAAATTTTTTATTCACCACTGCCAGGGCTGAAAGGATAATTCGTTTGTGTGTGAATTTGTTTGATTTTTTCCCTTGGTCAATACTCATCCATTTGTCCTGAAATTTGTCGCATTTTGTCCCAAATTCAGTCGAGATTCTTACGTCGAATTTTAGGAAAAAACTATTTCGGGAGAATTTATCAGAAATTTTGTGCAAGCAAGGGCTATCATCTACCAAAACTTGTGAAATTTCGCCCTACTTTCAGCAATTTTATTCTGTGACCGTATTGCACTGAAACAATTCAGACAAGTATTTTCATATGTTGTGTGCACCCAGGTAAGGAGGCACTTCCATAAACAAATCAAAAAAAGAAGACTCGGGGAAGAATAGGCAGGACGTTTTGTTTTCGGAAAACCATTTTTTTTTCACTCTCGGTCTGGGACTTACTACGCCTTACTCCTCGGGTATTTGGGTCTGAATTTTTTTCCAGACATTCAATAATGTGTCTATTGAGTTTTGGCTGAGACTTGATTCCCAAATTCGTCCCACAAGATTCCAAATAAAATTTTTATTCACCACTGCCAGGGCTGAAAGGAAGCTTTGTTTGTGTGTTAAACTGTTTGATTTTTTTTCCTAGATCAGTACTCATCTTTTTGACCTGAAATTTTTCGTGTTTGTCCCAAATTCAGTCCAGATTCTTACGTGGACTTTCACGTAAATACTATTTCTGGAGATTTTTTCAGAGATATTGTGCAAACCAAGGCTATCATCTACCAAAACTTGTGAAATTTTGCTCTATTTTCAGCAATTTTATTCTGGGTCCGTATTGCGCTGAAAAAATTCACACAAGTACTTTCATATGTTGTTTGCACCCAGGTAAGGATGCACGTCCATAAACAAATCACAAAAAGAATATACGGGGAAGAAAAGCCAAGACGTTTTGTTTTCGGAAAACCAGTTTTGTTCACTCTGGGTCTGGGATTTACTACGCCTTACTCCTTGGGTATTTGGGTCTGTATTTTTTACCAGACATTCAAAATTGTGTCCATTGAGTTTTGGCTGAGATTTGATTTCCATATTCAACACACGAGATTCGCAATAAAAATTTTATTCACCACTGCTAGGGCGGAAATGAAGCTTCGTTTGTGTGTGAAACTGTTTGATTTTTTTCCTAGGTCAATACTCACCCGTTTGACCTAAAATTTTTCGCGTTTTGTCTCAAATTCAGTCGAGATACTTACGTGGAATTTCAAGAAAAAATCATTTTGGAAGAATTTTTCAGAAATTTTGTGCAAACCAAGGCTATCCTCTACCAAAACTTGTGAAATTTCGCTGTACTTTCTTCAATTTTATTCTGGGTCCTATTGCGCTGAAAAAATTCACACAATTACTTTCTTATGTTGTTTGCACCCAGTTAAGGAGGCACGTCCATAAACACATAAAAAAAGAAGATACGGGAAAGAAAAGCCAAGACGTTTTGTTTTCAGAAAACCAGTATTCTTCACCCTCGGTCTGGGACTTACTACGCCTTACTCCTTGGGTATTTTGGTCTGAAATTTTTACCTGACATTCGTTACTGTGTCTATGGAGTTTTGGTTTAGATTTGATTCAAAAATTCATCTTACAAGATTTGAAATAAACTTTTTATTCACCACTGCTAGGTTTGAAAGGAAGGTTCGTTTGGTTGTGAAACTGTTTGCTTTTTTCCTAGGTGTCAATAGTCATCCATTTGACCTAAAATTTGTCGGGTTTTTGTCCCAAATTCAGTCGAGATTCATATGTGGAATTTCAGGAAAAAACTATTTCGGGAGAATTTTTCAGAAATTTTGTGCAAACCAAGGTTCTCTACCAAAACTTGTGAAATTTCTCCATACTTTCAGCAAATTTATTCTGGGTCCGTATTGCGCTGAAAAAATTCACACAAGTACTTTCATATGTTGTTTGCACCCTGGTAAGCCACATCCATAAAAAATTCAAAAAAAACAAGATATGGAGAAGAAAAGTCAGGACGTTTTGTTTTCAGAAAACCAGTTTTCTTCACCCTCGGACTGGGACTTACAACGCCTTAATCCTTGGATATTTTGGTTTGAAATTTTTACTAGACAATCGTTACTGTGTCTATTGAGTTTTCGCTGAGATTTGATTCCCAAATTCGTCCCATAATATTCGCAATAAACTCATTATTCACCACTGCCAGGGCTGAAAGGAAGGTTCGTTTGTGCGTGAAACTATTTGATTTTTTTCCTAGGTCAATACTCCTCCGTTTGACCTGAAATCTGTCGGGTTTTTTCCTGATCAGATGACTCAGTCCCTCCTTGATTATAGTTTTTTTCCAGAAATTCCACGTAAGAATATCGGATGAATTTGGGGACTGAGTCATCTGATCAAGTTCTTGAAGAAAAAGACAGTCATTGAAGTTGAATCAATGCTATGCAAAAGACCTCAACAGTGAAAAGAGGCTTCTTGATCATAAAGCACATGGCTTATTGAAGAATTAACATAAGGATAAGACTTT
>Ga0123342_1004901_pt1 | contig 20002 bp, 11 predicted proteins | sample Turbeawhitnodule_FD_89960 | JGI IMG/M metagenome (GOLD analysis project Ga0123342, IMG submission 89960) | Root nodule microbial communities of legume samples collected from Mexico - Turtle bean Mexico white nodule | ecosystem: Host-associated > Plants > Roots > Nodule | place: Mexico: Nepantla... | reverse complement strand
TATTTTTTTCATTTATTTTTTTCTTTTTTTTTCATTTTTTTTTTTCTTTTTTTTTCATTTATTTTTTTCTTTTTTTTTTCTTTTTTTTATTTTTTTTTTCATTTTTTTTCTTGTGAGTAAAAAAGGATATTTGAAAAGATAACTCATTCGTTTTTAAGCGTTATATCTTCTAAAAATTGATAAAAATTTATTCAAATATATAAAAAAAGTCTACATGTGATATATACATTTAACAAATTTAGTTTATAAGTTTTCTATTTATTATTCATGACAATAATACAATAATAATTTTTATCTTAATAATTTTATTGTTAGTATACGTTGTAAGTAATTTTTTCTTAAAATTATGTTTATTTTTTAAAATATAATTTTCAATAAATAAAAATTTAAATTACTAAAAATAAACAACGATAAATAACAAAATATTAATAATTCTGTAAGTTATCATATAAATCAGGTGACTATTTTTGTAATCACTTAATACAACAAGAAAAAACAAATATATAATTAATTTTAAATTAATCATTTTATTTTAGCACATATTTAAAATTTAATTTAGAATTTTATTATAAATATATTTATAATAAAAAATATATTTAAATGGTTTTATCTTACCAATATTTTTTAAAAATTAAAATATTAATTTAATGTAGTACGATAACTTAAAACACTTATTATTTTAAGTGAATATGAACATTTATAACTAAGGATGCAAAGTATAAAGATAATTATTATTGGTTATGTGTATAGGAGCTAACTTTTTTTAGTCGTGCTCGGGATAACGGTCATATATTAACTTTATATTTATATTTATTTATATTTTGAACTACCAAAATACTATTGATTTATTTAGTATTATATTTTAAAATTTATAGATTTTTTTTTATTTACCATAAAAAATATAATATTATTATTTTATTTTGACTTTTATTTTTTAAAAGGATTATTTTACAAACATTTTGGACTAGTACGGGTATACCTATTCAAGTTCAGATATGAGACCAAAAATTTTACATCTATAAATATGAATTTTTATTTCGTAGATAAGAATAAATATAAACAAATATATACCTGTCCAATCAAATAAATTTAAGTAAAAACAAAATTTAAATTAAATTATATTAATATTAGCATATATTGATTTTAAAAAGGACTGTATTTTAATGTATTCTGCAATTAAACACATTCTTAAAAATCATAATATGACATAAAAAATTAGCATTGACATAATCTCTCCAAACTTAAGTAAGAATAATTAAATTATATCAATAGTGGTATAAATTTAATATATATGAATTTAAAAATTGTTGTATTTAAATGTATTTTATGATATATTTAAGAAATTAATTTAAAAAAACTATTGGTTTAGCACAGTTAAAAAAGAATGATTACATTAAATTACTAAATTAACATCTGGTTGTTAGATTTTTTTTAATTATATATTTGTTTAGATCGTAAAAAAAAATAGTCTATTTTGGAAAAAAAATTGTTCAAATAAAGTGCTATATATTAAATAAAATAATGGTTACATTAAATTACTAAATTAACATTTTATTAATTGGTTAAAGTTACAAAGAAAAGTAGTGAAAGAGACAAAACCTCTTATGAATCATATTGAACTTAATGTTCATCCTATTTTAAACAAAATCAAATCAAGTTAATTACTGTGCATTTGACATTCAAAGATTTATAATTAAGATATAAAAAATAGGTATATATTAGATGGGTTTAAGGGTGTTTTTGAAAATTGCTGAAGTTTTTTTTTTTTGTAAATTCTTCACATAAATATTTTTAATATTTTTTATGAAATTTCATGAGAGTAACATGTTTATGTTGTTTAAATATCAAATACAGTTTAAGCATAAACTATATAATTTAAGTTGCGTATTTTTTATACCATAAATTTAAAAGCAAATATATAATTTAAAACATAGTTATAAATTTTAAAATATTTCTTTGTATACAATATTTGAAGAGATGTTTATATCTTTATTTTCATTAACTATACATGTCTCTACATTTTTTAGATAAGGGGCTCCTGTTGAGATCTAACTGTTCACTTCATTGCATATATAACCGCAAATGTATGTATAATTTTGTCTAAAATAATAATTAATATATCATTTTTATGAAATATAAAATATCAGTGTATCCATTCAATTAAGAAAAAAATATTTGCATTATGTTTATTTGAAAAAAGTTAGGGGGACATCTTTTAATGCATTAAGAAAAAGATTCTCGCTGATAAAAAAAAGAAATTTGAGATTCTTAAGAATATTTTAAAGCTATTTTAATGAAAAAAGAGAGTTCAGAATTAGATATTTTAATGATATTTGTTTCATTTTTCCAAAATAAGTTTATTTTCAAATAAAAGGAATAAAAAAAATACTAAAAAACATTATACTAATTTTACTAATGAGAATAAGTTTGTGTTTTTATTTTAGAAAAAAAATGGTCTAAAATTACTTTTGAGTGAATTATAAAAAGAGAAAATGTTAGCTAAAATTCAAGTATCTAGAAATATATAGAATAAATATGGTGTGATAAACTACCGAATTCTATTATTTAAGTGTTGTATATACATGCAGAGAGAAACTTTATCACTTAACCAACTTAGAGGTTGGTTTTTTCTGGAGACTACTCTTACAAGAGTGTCAGGATTATTTATTTGTTTGGAGATATAAGCCTTAATTGTGACGGCTATCTGAGATCAATTCTGTGTTAAAGTATCCTTTTAGCTTAGTGATTCGAGATGATAATGGCATTTTCTTGTTTGGCTAAGGTTATTGCTAAGGTTATTCCTTTGTTAAGGTTATTGCTCTGTTTTAGCTGGAGAGTTATGGGGGTATTTGGCATGATTGAATCTAGCATGGAGTTTTTGGATGATTGTAATCTCTTTAAACTCTCTATGCCATTAATCTTCTCCCGAAAAGTTGTGGTGATTTACATGTGTTATGAAGTGGTGAGGTGTAGTCATAATAGAGTTTAGAGGAGCTAATGAAGTATTTGATTCCTTTGCTAAGTCTGACATTTCTCTTATGTGGCCTTAGGATCTTTTGACAAATTCACAAAGTGAACTGTGCCTCCAAATACTTCCTTTCAAACATTGATAATTACATTTTTGGAAGATGACCAAAATAGTGAGTATGTAACATGAGTAGTAATTTGGGTTGTGCAAGACACTTCCCACATGATAAACTAATCTAACATTGGAGACCCAGATTATAAATACGTAAACGTACTTCCCTTGCATTGTGGTAGAGCAAAATAAATGAAGTTTTTACTTTATACACATATCTTGTACGGAATTTTGTATCACTGCTTCTTCCAAATAACACACTCATGATGGCAGCCAGCTCTGAGAGATTCTGACTCACACTTCAATGTTGGTAGCAGTGGCAGTTCTGGAAGATTGAGTGTAGAATGCAATTCCTCAAGCTTTACAATTATAGATGGTTCGCTATAAACAGTATTTTGTCACTCCTGGTAGCTTGTCCTGGATCACAGATTGAACTCACGCCCTAAAGCCCAAGATAATTCATTCCGGGCATTAATGCTTAAGTTGTATTCCTTGAAGAATCCGTTAGAAGTTATTACCGACAAAATGGCTCTGGAAAGTAAATAAAAAAACCGTTAAGACTATAGCAAATGAAATTGATATCAAAAGTTATATGAAACACGGACGGAAAGGTAATGGTGTGATAAATTCTTAATGCTACACAGCTGGCCATATAACTTTATTGTAAACCCAACAAAGAAGTGCCACTTCAACGGCAATAGCTTTGAAGGGACCATCTAGTTACATGGTATACAACTTTTTATCAAACCACCAAATTAACATTTGGATTATGAGTTCTCATTTAATCCGAGCAACCTAACATTGCACAGTTCTAGTTTAAAACATCTGGGACATGGATATACATAGATGAAATATCAATGTCAGCAAACTAGAACACAGTCCAAGAGAAAAACAGAAACACAAGGCATTACATTAAATACTTAATGTCAATGATCAAGAAAGAAGTCATAAAGCGTTTCAGTAAACCTAGTTCCACGTGAAAGAGAAGCTTAAAATTAAAGAGGCAAATGAAGCTACATATTATAAGCAAATACTTTAAAAGCTAACACAACACGAGCAGAATCTCAATTTAATCTATCAGCAGCAGATCATTAATTTAAGAGGACAAAGCCAAAACTAAGCAATGAGTGAATGGGGGTAAAACGGGGATATCAAATAAAGTGTTCCAGTGGATTGTCATCTGAGACCAAGATCAATAATGAGAACTCACCTACAAGCTAGGAGTTCAGATGATGAGGAGTTGGTCAAATTTTCAACCTTGCGAATTACTATATAGCTGTAAGACAAATAGAAGATGTTAAAAAATAATTCTAAATATGCAAATTTCATACACATATATGATCATAAACCTCAACAAGGTTGGTTCGTATAACACAATAAAATCTAAAGGTAAAGAAAGTATTTCAAATTATGAAAAATAAAGATCACATGAAATAGTTCCAAGGTTTAAAAAGGTCAATATAAAAAAAAGTTACATAGCGTACAAATACTGCACCTTTTCACCCCTGCAGGAACAGTATTATGAAGTACGTGATGATAAGCAGGATCTAGTACATCACTCACAGCACCAGGAATTATAGATCCTAGAAAGCCACTTGAACTCTTGCTCCTGCTGAAGTCACCAAATATACATAAGATGACATCCCAAATCAATTTCAGAGGTGGCAAAATAATTAAGGGAAAAAATATCGGAAAGAATTTTTTTCAAAGAGCAAAGGAAGCTAATCAAGATTATATGCAAAACTAAAATCAGCTACAGAGGTTGTACACATTTTATCACGAAATCACTATCATGCAACCACATATTCCTTTCAGTACTATTTGGCCCTTAACTGTCTCCAAATATGAACGAGAATCAAAGTTGAAGTTTTCATTATGAGAGGTCTCTCATGCTTGCTGGTCCATTTGAGTGGTAACTGAGTCAAACAAGATAAATAACGTTGCTCTAAATTTAAAATAGACTGGCTATATAACATTGAACTAAAGCTACCTAAACTTATATGATGGTATTCACTAAGTACAACCATAAAGTAGCCAAAAAGATGGAAAGTGGGGAAGAATATTTTAAATTGCAATTCTCACCTTGGATGTGAAGCAAATCCAAGAGTGAAAAGATGAATAGAACCAGAAGAACTTGAGGCTGCAAGAATATCTGGAAGCTGCTTTGATGGTCCAAATGTCAGAGAAAATATAGTAGACGGGTATGTCCCCCTTCTAAAGCTATATGACTGCCGAAAAACATGTCAGTTTAACAGTTAAAGTAAAATAGTAACACCTAAAATTAAAAGCATAAAACTGCTACAAGGTATACAATTCAAAATGAATATAACCCTGTATGAATTGCTTCAAAAAAATAACACTTGAAAAAAAAAGCATTACATTAGAGGAAAATATTTGGTTCCATGGTTCAATTTATGTTAGAGACTTTACATGTTTACCTTCAATAACATGGTTAGAAAAAAAACAATGTAACTAGACTTTGGTCACCAAATCTGTGTCTACATATTTAATTATTTAGTAAAAATCCAAAGTCATGAATAACATCTACTGAATGTAACCAGAATTTCAAGACATGTACGGCATCAAATATAGTCATGTCTTTGAGATTGTCAATCAGGATTTGTGTCAAGCAAAAGAGATTATCACTGGAGCAAGAAAGCAATCAAAACATCATTAGGTTTCTAAATATTACCAAAATAAGTATTTATGAATTACAAATTGAATTTAAGTGATCCAGAAAAGCTTAACAGAATAAAAGCTGAGGAATTGAATTATAAGAAAACCAACATGATAGTATGTATTATTAGGCAAGTGTGTTGTTTTTTGCAGGTTGTGGGCGAACAATACCCTTGGTAGGACACTTGTTCTGGAACAGCAATTGTATTCATGTATTATGTATGATTTCTGTGTCCAGTAATGTATTTTATTAGTTTATCAATTGGTGTTCTATCCAAAGATTCATCTGGTAGACAGACAGTGCACAACCTTAAAAGAGGATATGAGAAAACAACAGGAGGATTAACAGCCTATTCACTTAAAATATACAACTCTCTTATCTTTAAGAGTCATCCACATAGAAGACAATTGAACAGAGACAGAGGGAGAGAGTTAGAATCAAGGAATTGCAGAAGACCAATTAACCACTCTCTCAATTTACAAATATAAAGGCCCAAGTCCCAACAGAGAGCGTTTCTCTCTCAAACACAACCAATACCAATTGCCCATTGAATACAGAAACTGCCACAAATGCATAACTGTATAAATACTAATAGCATAAATTTCCTATTAGATAGTACATAGGCAAAATATAAAATAGAGGATATATGTCCATGGTGCAAAATCAATTTAGGAACATTGCCAGCTAATATTATGAGAATTCACACACTTGAATCAGCATTCTTAGTTAAGGGACTGTGTTTTGATATAATTTAAAAAGACCTACCAGAGAACTGTACCATAAACTGATATTTTATGACCAAAATTAAATTGGTGTAGTTTTGAGGAGAAAAAAAAATACTGAAACGTTTAAGAAATAACGGTTGACACACCACTAATATTCCCTATCAATATTTAGAAAAATTGACTTCTATTCATCACCTTTGTTGCGTCTGACACCAAATGAACTCTGATTATGGTACCTTGCTCAGATGCTGTAGCTATGTACATTCCATTAGAAGAAAGAGCCATTGCAGCCAATGGTGAACGATGAGCATCAATCTGTAATTCATGTTTGATAATAATGTTTATGAATATAGGTAAAAGATATAAACAACCATATCTTAGCTCATACGTCAACCATTAAAAAAAAATATCACTGTCAGAAGATAAAATAAGTGAATTGCTGATGAGCAGTTAAACTCACCACAATGCAAGTAGGCATTTTAACAAATTAGAACGATACAAATGCAATGTAACTGGTTAATATATTAACAAATTAGAATAAACAAGATATGCCAAATCATGAAGACGGTAAATAAAAATTGATTATTACTAAAAATTCAAAAACGTAAAGCATAAGTTTTTATCATCTCACTAGCTTGAGGCTACAAGATAGGATGATACAAAAGTAAAACATTCATGAATTTTATGGTAACAAAGTCATTTAACACTATTCAGAAGGAAATTTATGTATAACCTCACAGTGTAAATGACGATTCATGACATTATACAACAACGCAGATCCTTTGGTAGTACTGGCAGGAAGAGCCAAGTAGCAAGCATCCAAACAAGGGGAAAAAGCACAAATCCCTGTGGGGAAAAATTGCCTCAGAAAATTATACGCATAATATAGCAGTTTGTTGGCATGATTAAAAGTTTAATTCACCATGTTTGTTGCAATCTGATGAGAATAATAATAGAATCATAATCTAACAAGTACCTACCAACTACAATTAACAATTAAAGTATCCAATTGAATGAAATTATGGCCCACATTGATTCTAGCCTCACCTTTAATATTTGGCACTGTGTCAATAATGTCTACAATACTGAGACTATTTATTTCATATACATATGCTTTGTCTTGTAAAATGACAACAAGTCTGCATTATGGAGAAACAGAGAGATTAGAGTAATATTAGTGGTCAAAGAAGGTAATAGGACTTGACAAAAAAATTTATTGAAAAAAGTATAATAACTAAAAAAATTAAGACCTATAGGAAAGTAGCTGAATCCAAAACTTGTAGACTAGCAAGTATTAGTGCTCAATATAAACTAACAAAATAATAAACTGACCGTATGTGTCTACTACACAATGAACACATACAAAGCTCTGGAAACAATACAGAACACCAATTTTGTAAACATTCTCATTTGAGTCACCTGAATGATAAGCAAATTTGGACCAAAACAACCCACAGACAAGTCCCAAATGTTCTCCTTAGTTCTGCTACTTTGTATGTTACAAACCAAGTGAGAAGAAAGGGCACGATAGATGGAAACAAATGAAAAGAAATTAATGATTTTGTTAAATGATTGAGAATAGAACAGAGGAGAGTCTCTCCTGCACGATTTCCGCTTTCAAAAAGGATTTCTCCTTTCACTCACAAACTATCAAATTCAGAATGAAACCCCTAATCTGAGTCTTAGTTTCCCCTGCTGGTGTAACCAATCTTTCTAACTAACTAAAGAACTAACAGTTGCCCCATTCCGTCCCAACAATATGAAATTTTGCAAGAATATAAGTTCCAAGACATACAGTAACCTCACAGATATCATAGAGGAAAAATAACCATTAGTCAGCATAATTACAACAGCAACATTCATCCTTACAAAAATACACAAAAATAAGCATTTGGCAGTGCTACACTGAGTATTAGGAAAACATCGTTGATGCATTCATCATATATACATAAATAATCATTGTTTCAGAGATCAACCCCCCACCAGGCTTCACGAATGCTTGATGCCCATTTCATATTTCAATATTAAAAACACAACAGTGTATGATTTTATCAAAAAAAAGAAATGTCCGACAGTGAAGATGGAGGTTTGACCTTTGTCTATTCATGCGAACAGCAAGTATGGAAGTTAGAAAGTTCAATTCTTTAAGAGCAGCGCCCGTGATCTTATTGAACAAACAGAGACGGCGAGGGGACAAAGATGGCTGCATGTACATGTAAATAGACAATCAACCAAAAAAAGCCAAAGCTCAAGTCCATGCCCAAACGGCAAAGTTTGTTGAGTAATCATGAGTACAGTACCTGATCACCAGCACCAACGATAGCAAGAAGACTGGAGCTAAACAGCATCTCCACAATAACAAAAGCTCCAACAGCTGCGGGAAGGAAGGGGGAACGTTAAGAAATTAAATTCAAAAAAAAAAAACCATTAATCAATTGAATGGAATTTACCTCTTTCATAGCAGAGTTTTCCTGTATTGGTATCAAATATTCTAAAACCATCCCTGGTGCCAACAGCAAAGTAACTACAAAAAAAAAGAAGAAAAAAATAAATAAATTTGAATGGAATTTTGGAGGAAAAATGAAGAAATTGAAAGAGCATGAATTGACCTAAAGTCCTGGTTGAAAGAAGCGCAGAGGATAGAGGAAGAAGAAGAATGATTGGCCATTGAATTGAGTTTCAATTACAAATGGGTTTGCAGTTTCAGTGCTGCTCCAAGCTTCCCTAATCCCTACCTATAATCACCATTCACAAACCAAATAGATACCTTGTCCCACTCGCTTCTTCTGATTTTTTTCTCATAGGTATTTATAGATGATGGTTAAGAATTTTGATATTTCACCGTTATTTTTTATTTATAAGTCAAATCTCCGTCTTAAGATATATTGTTTCACCCAATTCAAATCAAATATATCAGGTTAGTTGCAATTTTCAATCAATTTTTAATAAATATCTAAAGATATAAATTATATTACAAATAAATAATTTTTAGCAAAAAATATTTTAACAAATAAATTGCATTTTAGATATATGATAAATAATTTAAATAATTGATGTTTTTTTATCAAAATATTGATATTTAAATGAGGATAATAATAGACCGAAAGAGATAAAAAAAAGTTAAAACAATTGACATTAAAACAATAAGAGAATACATAATATGCATTTTTAAAGTGTATTTGAATTTTAAAAATAAAATATACATTCAAAAACAATTTATATTTACTAGTTATAATTTGTTAAACCGTTTATTTGACAACAAAGTAAAAGAGATGATAATGTATTTGAAATATATATATATATATATATATATATATATATATATATATATATGTGAGAGAGAGAGAGAAATCAAATCAATTTTTTATTATGATTAAACATTTTAATTATTTATTTTATTATATATAATAATAATTAAATACGACAAACTTTTATAACTGTTCTTGTTTATAGATATGTTTTTACTATCTTCTTTTTTGTGATAATTTTTTAATAATGTTAAATATCTTATTTTATTACGTAGAAAACACGGATCCACAGAGTTGTCGCACTAGTATTTTTATTAGTAAAACACGAAATACTATAGAAATAAAATTGAATTTTTAAGTGTCAATATAAGAGTTTGAAATTCACTCTTTATTTTTAAAAAATTATCATTTTCTTAAAATATTTTTTTCTATAAATTCTTGTAGAATATGTTAATATTTTTCTAGATGAGAGTCCATCTTAGAAATTCTGATAGAGAGTACAACAATTAACTCCGATCAAACATTATACATTATTTTCTGTAAATTTCTCTTTACCTTCTTTTCTTGAGCTAGTTTTTGGAATTGGTTGCATGCTTATGGTTTTTATGTTTTATGTTCCATGTATTATTTTTAGGACAAAGATGAAGCTCTATTGGTTTAGGAGCGTAAATACATGTTTAGATTGTTGATTATAGTCTTTTGTACATGTTTAATTTTGTTATGAAAATAGAGAAGTTGAGAACTTAAACTTGTATAAACAACTTAAAATGTAAGTAAGCTGGTTATATTTTTTTTATAGTACCTTAAGGTAGATGGTATGAATATGAAAGTGACGTGAATACAATATTTGATTTTATAAAAAAAATGTGTGTTATTTAAATATATTGTTTGAATCTTGAGATGAATGTTTGGTGATATAATGTAATATGATTAAATATTTCTTGTGAAGAATCTAGTTTAGTTATGTATGGTATGCTTGAGATATTAAAAATATGAAAGTGTTTAAGATAAAAAAAAATATAGTTTGGGTGAATAAATTTTAAATGAGTTATGTTGTATATTTCAGTAGTTAAAAGTTGAAATATTTCATTTGGGTTAAATTTGTTCAAATTCTTGTTATTTTGGAACAAAATATGTCGTGTTAGGCATAAGAAATGATGAAAAAACTCAATTTTAACCAATTGGATCATTTGATATATTCTACAAAAAATTTGAATTATGTAGAGTCGTTGGGTGACCAAAATACTCATTGGACGAAATTCAATTAATTAAAAACTCAAGAGTTTTAATCAATAGGCCTATCAAAATCGTTTGGGTGACACTATTATCATTATTGAATATGCACGCGCGCGCACACACACACACACACACACACACACACACACACATATATATATATATATATATATATATATATATATATATATATATATATATATAAAAACAAAATCCAAAAGAAAAAGAAAATTCAAAAAACACATGAAAAAAAAATGGAAGCAAAAAATGAAGAGAGAAAAGAGAGAAGAAGGAAAATAAAACAAAAGAAGAGAGAGAGAGAGAGAGAGAGAGAGAGAGAGAGAGAGAGAGAGAGAGAGAAAAGAGGAAAGAACGGGTATGAAGAAACGAAACATGAAAAGAAGAAGAAGAGAAAGACAAAGAAATGATGGTTATTATGTTTTAGTTGTGCGTGTTATCTGTTTAGAAAGTTCATGTATTGATTGAGAATTTTGAGATAGTTCTTAAACTTTTCTCTTATGTTTTATAGAATGCCTTTTAGACCGCATCCTCCACTTCGACCATCTTTTGATATCAGACAGATAGTTAAGGCTATTAAGATGATGACTAATGTTATTCAACATGACAATGACTTATAATCATCAAGCAATCATGCGATTGTGGAAAATAATGAGGATGGTTGCATCAACTCCTTCCTCCAGTTATCCTTTGGAGTAGTTGGGACTAACTTAACTCATGAGGCATAACCCTCCAAAATTTAGTGGCAAGGCCACTCCTAACTAGGCTAATAAGTGGAATAAAGAGGTGGAGAAGATTTTGAAGGCAACCTCTTGTACTAAAGATAAGAAGTTAGCATTTGCAACTTATATGTTGTATGGGGAAGCAGAGTTTTAGTGGATGAGAGCACGATAAAAGTATGGAAGTCAAGGCTAAGGTGTTAAATTTGAAAAGTTTCAAGTTGAGGTTCTTTGAGAAATATTTTCCTAACAGCACAAAGTTTAAAAGAGATTGAGTTTCTTAAATTAGAATAGGGAAATGTGCCAGTGAATTCTTACGCAACTAAGGTTGAGTACCTAACCATATTCTACACTCAGAATACGTTAAAGGTTTGGAAGTGTACAAATTTGAAGAGGGTCTAAGGCATTTGCTGAAAAAGATTGTGACTCCTATGTGTATCAGATAATTTCCAACTTCAATGGAGTGTCTTCCAATGGGAAGGCTATGATAAATCAACAAAAATATACTTTATACCCCATTAACACAAGACAAGTGCGGTGACAACACAAGAAAAAATGGTATTTCCAGACTCCAAAGAGTTAGAGTTTATGTATGCATAACGAGTGGAATGAGTTGAAAGATGGAGCTAGACATTTTTGTGATATTTACTTAGATGAGAGTTAATAATGAAATCTATGTGAATAATATTTCAGTAGTAGAGGAGTTTATGAATGTGTTTGTAAAAGAAGTACTTGATTATCTCTAAAAGAGAAATAGAGTTTTTTTTATTGATATGCACCTTGTAAGATGGCTCCGACTAAGTTGGTGGAGTTGAAAAAGCAAATTCAAGATTTGCTAGAGAAAAGGTTTATCCGATCCAAGTGTTTCCATGAAGAATGTTAGTTTTGTTAATAAAAAAGAAAGATGGAGAATTATGTGAATTACAGACAACTAAAGAAATTTAAAACTAAAAATAAGTATTGTTGGAGATAAATTTATGTGAGATTTGAGTAACATTTGATAAAGATTAAAGATGTACTCCATTCAAATATATGTACGGTCATTATAAATATAATGACAATGTAAAACTATTTTACATTTTCACTACACAACATTTTTTTTCTAGAATTGACATGTTAAATCTATATTAATTTTTATAAACATTATTTTTTATTTAAAAATATAATATCCATTTCCCATTTTTTTTAACAAAATTCAACTTGTAAGACAGGGCATGGACAATGAAACCAGGAATTCTGACGATAGGTGCTTGATTTTTGCATCGCCTTTTCTGGTAATGGTTTTAATACTTATTTCCTTTTTGTTATCACAAAAATACCCCTTTAAAAACAAGATGGGTATCTTTTACTTTTTCCGATATTTTAATTTCGGAGTATATCAGTCATCCGAAATAAATTTTTCAAATCATTTATGAATTGATATTTTAAAACAGAATTTAACATTCCAAAATTTAAATTTTCAGTGATGACTTTTTAGTTACTCCCGAGATTAAGTTTCTAAAAGAGAATTTAACCCAGTATTTTAAATTTTTAAAAAAGGTTTATATTATTTATGGAATCTAAATTTCAGAAGTAGCTTTGTAGATCAACTCCAACGTTAAGGAAGAATAAATTTTCGTACAAAAAGCACCAACAATAACTGGTTTTTTTTTAAACAACGTTTAAAAACATAGAGCGGTGTCACTTGAAGAAAAGGAAAACAGTGCAAAAAGCGAAAAAATTGCATAACAATGGCGCTGATTGGGTAAGAGGATCCTTTATTAAAGTTTAAAAGTAACTCAGGAGGTGATGACTCAGGATCTCAGTAGTTTCTCTCCCTGTCTCTTGAGTTTGTGTGCTAGAGTCAGTGCTTATGCACCATTTACCCACCCCCTCCCCCAAAAAAATTGGTGACTAAACTATTATCCAAATTAAAACATAAATCTCTCAATAATCACAATTAGCATACTTTCACAATAAACCATTCATTTAGAGCATGTTAGTAAGATATAGTTTGGGAGTAGGTATTGTAGTCAAAGGAAATCATACAAAGGGAGAAAAAGGAAAATTTCCAACACTATACGAGTAGCAAAGACAGAAAGGTAAAAAAGAACACACGAAAAGACACCGAATGGAGAAAAAGAGCAAGCGTGACCCTGCAAAGCATCAGATTGACAATGACCCGTAACAGCTCAAAAGCTCAGACTGACCATCACACACTGATACTTCCAAGTTTGAACATACATGAACAAGACATGAGAGGACACTGCGAGAAATGCATTCCCATCTTCATCTTCAGTCAAATATCATTCTGCTGAACACACCCTCTTTGTCTATGCTGCTTCACACTCGAGAGCAAAGAATCTGATGATGTTCCCTGTCCAACCCTATACAAAGTCTAATATGCGTATAGCGCACCCACCTACCACACTTTCTACCATTATATATATTTTGCACCCAAATACACAGGAACATGGGTACAAGTGCACTGGTACTAAACTGTTTATTTACAACACATACCCAATATGACAAAACTTTTTAGAATATATATACACTTGATTTGATTATATTATCCTAGAAAACCAAAACTAACTAATTTCAGATTCATGACCAATATAACTCCTTTTTTCTCCTTTTCCTATCTTCCTGTTTTCTTTCCCCCATTTACTGTTCATCTAGGACCAGACAGTTCCATGGCATAGGATTCCAAAGACTGTTCATCATCATCATCCATTGTCATGCCAAACATGCTGGAACGGTCATGAACATCATCATCATGTTTCGAAGCAGAGGTAGGGCGGGATGAACTATCGCTACCATTGTTGCTGTGGCTGGGGTTCATGTCGTTATTACCATAATTATGTGATGATGCCCACTTCTCAGCAAGCCCGTCCCCTTCAAGCATTCGAACCACTTCAGACATTTTAGGGCGGTGGGCTGTCAAATATTGAGTACACAGTAAAGCAACTTGCAGCATCTCCCCCACCTCTATTCTATCATAATTGTTTCCTAGCTCTTTGTCCACCAACACTGCAACCTTCTTTTCATGTAGTATTTTTCTAACCTGTCACAACATACGAACAAATTTTCATCAACTGAAGTGTACATAATGCTTTCAGCCAACCTTCAGATACCTATTTCAAGGATACGTACTAGCAGGTAGATTGCCTGCTAGTATCAACCAACAACTACTCAACACTCAGTAGGTTTTTTTTCTGTGAGGAGGGGGGACCGGGAAGTTTGGTTTACAGATAGCAACTAACTATATTCACTATGTATTCCATTAATATCAAACTAACTATTCAAGAAAAAAAAATTCATCCAGCATCAGCTCTAGATAGAAAAGTCCCTGTTGTTATTTCGTAACTGCAGCACAGAAGTCATCCACTGCTCAACAGCAACAATAACTAATATATTGGACCAGTCACAGTGACACATAACTAACCATGTTTTTTTGAGTATTAAGAGCATTTGGTTAAAGCAGTCAGGCCTAATACAATGCACATACCAGACGACAGAAGTATAGACAAGGGTTTTTTTTTTATCGAAGTTGCTAGTCATGTCAGAAAACAAATCTACAAATTTAAAGAACTGATTTTCCTTTCCCCTTTTCCATACTAGCGCATTCAATACATTAAGACAAATGCATAAATAAAATTAAGACATTTTGGTAGAAGTTGTTGCTCAGTGCAGATCACAGCAAATTATTAAAAAGACCATGTTCAGAGAAAATCGTGCACGAGTAACTCCTAATGGAGAGTTAATATTGAATAAGAAAAAAGATATTCACTAACTACCAGATTATCACGTCAAATATTTTAGAATGCTATGATTGTTCTGTTTAGGTTGAAGAGAATGACTTACCCACTCTAGCATAGCACCCTTCTGATTCACCGTTTTCCCAAACTCGAGTGCTGTCATTCCGGTTATGAGCTCTAACAAGAGAATGCCAAATCCAAATACATCTGTTTTCTCAGATGATTGGCCTGTGGAGAGGTACTCAGGTGCAATGTGTCCAACAGTGCCACGGACAGCAGTGGTGACATGGGAATCAGCATGGTCAAGGAGCTTTGCAAGGCCAAAATCTCCAACAACAGCCTCACAATAGTCATCCAGAAGCACATTGGCGGCCTTCACGTCTCTGTGTATTATCTTTGGATCACATTGCTCGTGCAAATACAGAAGGCCTCTGGCAGCTCCAATAGCTATCCTCTTTCTAGTGTTCCAATCTAAAGCTGGTTTGCCTATCATATAACATACATGATATTAAACCACAAAGAAAGCGAAAGTACTAAGGTTATAGCTAAATCGTCCCTGGTAATATAGAAAAACTAGAAGGTAAACTGGTAGTTAAGAAAAACTTCCCACACTTTCCAATTATTGTACTATTTAAAGGAAAAGTACATTGGCTTTATAGCTAGTCTTGCTAATAGCCATAAAGAAACAAATAATGTTGAATATATGATTATAACAAAAGTAGGGATCTGATGCCTAGATAAACATTATTGAAAACCTGACAAGAAATAATCCAATCAGAGTTTTATTAGGATATCAATTACCCAACTACTGTTTATAGTCGTACCTATCATTCAAAATTACAACAATTTGGCAAATTTCATTTGATATAATGAACCGAGATTGCGAACACTGATGACAAATTGCAAGCACGAGTGCATGCTTAAATGTCTTAACACTAACAAGTAGGCTTAAAATTGCAAACTACTTTACTGAAACAAAAGAAAGGAAAAGAAATAATGCCCAACGTCCAAGCCATATTATATTGCAATTTGAAATGAGAATTAAGGCCCTTCAATCACGAAAATACGAAAGCCAAAACATGAAGGATAGATCACAGATTAAAACAGGGTCCACAAGGACAAGTAGATAATATTGCACCTAATAAAATATATCATATTATATAGTCAAAAAAAGAGCACTGGCATGGAGAGAATATCCAACCTCTAAGCCTGGAGGCCACACTGCCATTAGACATATAAGGATAAACCAAAAGTTTCTCATTAGACGTAGCACAATAGCCAATTAAGCGAAGTAAATTGCGATGAACTGCCAAGCTGATCATCTCCAACTCTGTTTGGAACTGCGATTCGCCAGCACTGCCATTTACATCTTTCAGCCTTTTCACCGCCACCATCGTGCCATCTCCAAACTTCCCCCTATAGACATTGCCAAAGCCTCCAGCACCAAGTATATTCTTGGAGCTGAAATTATCCGTAGCATGTTGAAGCTCTCTGAAAGTGAAATTCTTTAGATTGCCCAAGCTAAGAACTCCTTCCTCCTTATAATCTGCAACATTACCAAAGCCATAAATATTAATACCTTAATAATTCCAATCCAGTACCATATAATCTAAGAACCTCAGTTGCAAACTACCCACCACTGATATACAGGATGGCTCCGTGCTGTCGTTTCTTTCTGTACCAAAATAGTCCAAAAAGCAGGAGGATGAGAGAAGCACAACTAAGACTGATCCCAAGTGCTATTGCTAGATTTTTGGACTTGTGTTTTCCTGTAGACAAAAATGAAATACATATTAAAAACGTTGTGTAAAGAAAATGAGAAACCGTGAAGGTGGGAGGTAAAAGGACGTACCTTCTGATGACACTTGCGAGAAGGAAATTGGTATGAGGGTTGTTGACCCCGAGCAACCTTCAGTAGTGCTGCTCCCACAAACTAATGGGTTCCCCACAATACTAAACAAACAGAAGTAACAGTGAATTAGGACATTAGCACAGTTGACACTGAAATAATATAATACCGTGTCCACAAAACAAACAGATGAGCAAAAAGAGAGATCATACTTGAATGATCTGGTTGGGAACTTGGGCAATGGTCCACTGAGATTGTTATAAGACAGGTCCCTGAGTGCATAGATTTAGCATATCATAGTTTCAGCAAAGAAATTGACAAACAGTAAGAAATGAACCAAGTGGCAGGTTATTTCGATTTTCAAGACACTGACGTGTGAGAAGAGGGAACTACACTCACAAGAAAGCAAGCTGTGGGGTTTTTGCCAGTGACTCGGGAAAGGATCCGGACAAATTATTGTTGTTGAGCCTCCTGCTCCCAATGTGGACAAAGAAATAGTAAATTAATAAATTGCATTACATAATTTACAAAACAAGATTTGAATCCAAAAAAGAGGCAACAGAATCTCAAAACACAAAAAATAAAATAATAAACTTTACACCTCAACAAAAAAAAAAGCAAGTCAACAACAAAAGAACAGTTAGTGGGCATTAGCCAATCGTTGCTTAAATAATTTCCCGCACTTTCTTTAGCAAAAGATGACTAAAATCAAGGAAACAATAATTACTCACAGGTACTGGAGACTATTCAATTGACTAAGAGATGCAGGAATCACCCCTGAGAATAGGTTATTAGAAAGGTCTAATGTCTGAAGTTTGGGAAGCGCTCCAAGTTCCGGCGGTATATTGCCTGAGATATTGTTGTTCTGCAGCAATCTGCATTAAACCATCAAACCACTTTCAGAACACTCCAACCCCCATAAAAAACATTAAAAAAAAGTCTAAAAACGGCACGAAACGAGAATCGTGGCAGCTATCCATGTAGCAGTAGATAACCGATACACGATTAGAGACATAAAAAAAAACACGAAAAAAAGTTGCAGAGGTCGGAAAGAGGAGAAGGTGCTAACACTTGTCGAAGATTCGTTAGATTTCCGATTGCTGGAGAGAAAGTTCCAGAGAGAGATTGGCTAGGCGCTCCTCTGCAGAGAGAAAAACGAAAGTGAGAAAGAAAATGCAGGAAAAGAGAAAGAAAGCGTTTAGTATAGTACTAACAGGCCTATGACAAGGTCATCAGAAGAGCAAGTGATCATGGTCCAACTGCAAGCGTCGACGGAGTATTCATCCCAGTTGTTCAAGACGCCGTGAGGATCATTGAGAGCTGCTTTTATGTTCATCAAAGCCTCCACTGCAATTGAGCGATGTTAGTAGAAATAACCAATATGAATTAAGAGAAGCTTAAAAGCAGGGGGAGTTAAGGTTATTGACCTTCGGGATTGCGAGGCTGGGAAGCAGAGGAAAAAGAGAGGAAGAAGAGGAGAAAGAGGAAGTGCAGAGCCATGAGAGAGAGGAAGAAGTTGAGATGAAAGAAAGGTTGGTGATAGAATGAGAGAGTGGAGCAACGCAGCACCAAACCGATCCTTTTTCTATCTTTCGAATTCTCTCTCCTCCTCCTTCTTTTGCTATATCTCTTTCCTCTTTTGCTTTCTCTCTCTCTTCTGTGTCATTGCTTTTTACTCAGCACAAGAACGTGAAGGAGCCCGCGAGAATCAAAACGTCCATCAGATGTTGCATTGCATTGCAGTGCAGTCCCAGCCTCCACTGTATCTATCTATCTATCTTGCTTCCTTCTACCGCTTCTTTTCTTTTTTTTCTATTTTCATTTTACTGTTTTATACACCTTGTCTTGTCAATACTCACTTTCTATAATATTATTATAAACTACTTTACTTACAATCATTTATCAAACTGTTTTCAAAAACACCAAACAACAATCCTTTTTTATATCATTATAATCCAACGTTATTTTTTTTAATAGTTTCCTTTTTATAGATTCATAAATTTACTATTTTTTTCAAGTTTAAAACATTATCGATCCTATCTTCTTTACCTTTCGCCCATGCTAACCGAAGCAATAACGTTCTTGTGCTTCCATGCTACCAAATCATGCACCATTTTTTTGTCTTCACTTTTTCACTACCTCGAAGCAAGAAGCCTTATTCTTCTCTCCTTTCAACCAAACAACGTTTCGAATTGGGGTGATTTATTAATGAATATAAGATATAAGTTAAAATTAGAAAATGTAACAATAGTTATTAAACAAGTTATATCATGTTTTTAATATTTTTAATAAAATGTTTAACAATTTTATAATAATAATCTATTAGTGTGATTTTATATGATTTTTATATTGAATTAAAATAAACTATATATTATTTTGATGTTTGGTTTTATAAATTTATTTAATGACAAATTATACTAAATTTAATCACAAACATTCATGTATGTTTTAACCTTTTATTATTATTATTATTATTATTATTATTATTATTATTATTATTATTATTATTATTATTATTATTATTATTTTATATTTATGTATTTCTTTAATTTTTTTTATTGTGACATTATGTAACATCCTTAGTTTTACCCATATAATATAATAAAAGTAAAACAAGCAATATCTAATTACAAATAACATATACTACTTTCTCATATGTGTATCTCAAAAGAAATATCCCTCTTCATAGGGATTTAATATATATACATCAAAAG